>AMWB02139853.1_pt1 | contig 114166 bp, 100 predicted proteins | sample 200311 | NCBI WGS metagenome assembly AMWB02 (sample SAMN02737377, study PRJNA173069) | bioreactor metagenome | biome: anode biofilm in microbial fuel cells | place: USA: California | collected 2010-12-16 | reverse complement strand
TTCAGGGGTGCTAACCGGCACCCCTTTTTGATTTCTTTTATAAAGTGCCGCTCAATGCGGCATTTTTTTATACCGCGCAAAATCCGGTTGTGCTACTTTTGTATATAATTTAGTATATTTGTTTGCGACGCTTGAACCCAACCGCAAACCTTCGCAATGAATTGTATAATTGTTGATGATGACCCCGTTTGGCTGCGAACCCTTGAAGAATTCGTTGGCAAATCTTCTTCCCTGTCTCTGGCGGGCAGCTTCTCAGATTCACTGTCGGCGAGAAACCTTCTCATGTCCCGAAGGGATATAGAGCTGATTTTTCTCGATATCCAGATGCCGGAAATGGACGGTTTCGATTTCCTTTCAAGCCTTGAAAATCCTCCACACATAATCTTTGTCTCCGGAAGCGAGGAACATGCTTACAAAGCCTTTAACTATAACGGCATTGATTATCTCCTTAAGCCCATCACCTACCCGCGCTTCTGCCGCGCAGTGGAAAAGATAATGAAATACTATGCTCCCAGGGCAGTACCGTCTGCAGCGGGGGAAGAGGAGATATTCATAAAAAAGGCATCCTCGCTGGTGCGATTGAAACTCAAGGAGATACTCTATGTCGAGGCGCTTGAGAACTATGTCAGCGTCATCACCCGCGATGAGAAATATACTATCCATTTTACCATGAGGGCCATTGAACAGCAACTCCCCTCAAGCCTCTTTGTGAGAATACACCGCTCATACCTGGTAAACAAAAGCGTCATCAGGTCAATCAGCGAAAACAGCCTCACCATCTTTGTCGGGAACACTCCCAAGATACTGCCCGTCGGCAAGTCATACCGTGACGGGATAATGAACTATATCAACATAATGCAACGCTGATGCCTTCCCAGAGGCAACTTTTCCTTGAACATATCGGACAAACCTCCCCCGCACCCCTGATGATCGAGATCGAGAGGGCAGAGGGGTCATTTCTTTATGACAGCCAGGGCCGTGATTACCTCGATCTTATCTCCGGTGTCTCGGTCAGCAATACCGGACATCGCCATCCGGCAGTAATGGCAGCCCTTAAGGAACAGGCTGACAGGTATATGCACCTGATGGTCTATGGCGAAATAATACAGAGTCCGCAGGTACAGTATGCGACACGGCTGGCCTCTCTGCTGCCGCAATCGCTGGAGTCGGTCTACTTTGTCAACTCGGGCAGCGAGGCAATCGAGGGTGCCCTCAAACTTGCAAGACGTTATACCGGCAGAAGCGAGATCATATATTTCCGGAACGCTTATCACGGGTCAACAACAGGCGCCCTGAGCGTGCAGGGTTCGGAAGTGTACCGCAATGCATTCCGTCCTCTCATGCCTTCAACCGTCATGGCTGAGTTCAATTCCCCGGCAGCGGCGGAGATGATTGGCTGCAACACCGCTGCCGTGATTGTGGAACCGGTACAGGCTGAAGCAGGAGTAATACAACCCTCCGGATACTTCCTGAATGAACTCCGCGAAGCATGCTCCAGGCATGGTGCACTGCTGATCTTTGATGAGGTACAGACCGGCTTCGGACGTACCGGCTCTCTGTTTTCCCTTTTCAGGTACAACGTGACACCTGACATACTGGTTCTGGCAAAGGCACTGGGCGGAGGCCTCCCCCTGGGGGCCTTTATCGCATCACGCGAAATAATGTCATCACTGACACATGATCCCGTGCTGGGACACATAACCACCTTCGGGGGACATCCCCTCTGTTGTGCGACGGGATTGGCATCACTGGAAGTAATTGTTAAAGACCAACTTGCAGAAAAAGCCCTGGAGAAGGAACAACTGTTAAGACGGGAATTGCAGAACATGCCTTTCAACTTGATAAGGGGAGAAGGTCTTCTCTTGGCGGTGTTACCGGAGAAGCCGGAGATCATTCCGGCCCTGGTTGCGAGGGCCCCGGAATACGGACTGTTACTCGACTATTTTCTGTTCTGTTCGGAAGCCTTCCGCATTGCCCCGCCACTGACAATCTCGGATGACGAGATACGCCTCGCCTGCCAGCGCCTGAAAAGGCTGACAGAGGCTGTCTCGGAAGGCAGGTAGGTGGTGGGGCCTGCCATCTGCAATTCTTATTGGCCTATGGTCAATGTCCAGTTTATTGGTATTGTCTGCAAATCTTGATGGGGCTAAATCGCACTTCGCAAATCGCAATTCTTCAAGACTGCCACTCTGTCATGCTTACTGCTGCGGCACGCCCTTTGAAGAATCGGGGCAGGAATCAGAAAACTAAAAAAATATGGAAAAGGGTAAAATCGGAGTAACTACAGAGAACATTTTCCCAATTATCAAGAAGTTTCTTTATTCGGATCATGAAATCTTCCTGAGAGAATTGGTGTCAAACGCCACAGACGCCATCCAGAAACTGAAGGCACTCTCATCAGCCGGCGAATTCAAGGGTGAACTCGGTGACCTTCGCGTGCAGGTCACTTTTGACCCCAAAAAGAAAACAATCACCGTATCGGACAACGGTATCGGGATGAGTGCCGAGGAGATAGACAAGTACCTGAACCAGATAGCATTCTCCAGCGCCAACGAATTCCTCGACAAATACAAGGACCAGGCCAGTGGCCTCATCGGACAGTTCGGACTAGGCTTCTATTCTGCATTCATGGTCTCTGACAAGGTAGAGGTAGTCTCCAAATCATACCGTGATGAGGTCCCGGCAGTGAAGTGGACCTGCGATGGCAGCCCGGAGTATGCCATCGAGGAGACAAAGAAGGAGGGACGTGGTACAGATGTCATCCTCCACATCGACAAGGAATCGAAAGAGTTCCTCGAGGAACAGAGGCTCGAGGCACTCCTTAAGAAATACTGCAGCTTCCTCCCTGTTCAGGTGCAGTTCGGCAACGAGAAGGAGTGGAAGGACGGAAAGATGGTTGACACAGGCAAACCGAAGGTGATCAACAATACTCAGCCGGCATGGACCCGCAAGCCAGCAGACCTGAAGGATGATGATTACACCAGCTTCTACCATGAGCTCTACCCGATGGGCGAGGATCCCCTCTTCCATATCCACCTGAACGTGGATTACCCGTTCAAACTCACCGGGATACTTTACTTCCCGAAAATCAGGAACAACTTCGAGATACAAAAGAACAAGATCCAGCTCTACTGCAACCAGGTCTTCGTAACCGATTCCGTCGAGGGAATCGTGCCTGACTTCCTGACACTCCTGCACGGAGTCATAGACTCACCTGACATCCCGCTGAACGTCTCGCGCAGCTACCTGCAGAGCGATTCCAACGTGAAAAAGATCTCCGGCCACATCACCAAGAAGGTGGCAGACCGGCTGGCAGACATTTTCAAGAAAGACAGGGAAAGCTTTGAGAAGAAATGGGATGACCTCAAACTTTTCATAGAGTACGGTATGATCACCGAGGAGAAATTCTTTGAAAAGGTTTCGAAATTTGCCCTCGTCAAAAACACAGCCGGCAAATATTTCACCCTCGAGGAATATGATAAGACAATAAAGGAAAACCAGACTGACAAGGATAAGTCGCTCATTCATCTCTATACAACTGACCCTGTTGCCCAGCACACGTATGTGGCGAAGGCTTCCGAGAAGGGCTATGACGTGCTTGTACTTGACGGTCAGCTTGATACGCATCTTATAAACACGCTGGAGTCGAAGGAACCATCATCGAAGTTCGTGAGGGTTGACAGCGATGTGATAGAGAAGCTTATCAGGAAGGATGAGAGTCACGCCTCGAAGCTCACACAGTCACAGTCTGATGATCTGGCGCAGGTCTTCCGGAGCCAGGTTGCCGACACTGACAAGGCTCACTTCCATGTGAGGGCAGAAAGCCTTGATGAGAATGATCTTCCCATGGTCATCACGCAAAGCGAATTCATGCGCAGGATGAAGGACATGGCGCAGTTCGGGGGAGGTTACTCCTTCTACGGCGAGATGCCTGACAGTTTTGACCTGGTGCTGAACACGAACCATAAGCTGATAATGGATCTGGCCGGTGACCTTGACAGGGAGCATGCTGACGAGCTGAAGAAGAACAGCGCGGGCATAGACAAAACGAAGGTTGAGATCGAGTTCATGGAGAAGGAGCACAGCAAGAAGAAGCCGGAAGAGATTCCCTCTGTTGAAAAGGATGACCTGGAGAGACTCAGGGGCGAGCTGAAGCAGCTTGAGGATAAGAGGAAGAGCCTGCTGGAGGGATTCGGTAACGAGCATAAATCTGTCAGGCAACTGATTGACCTTGCCATGCTTGCAAACAATATGCTCAAAGGGGAGGCGCTGAGTGCTTTCGTAAAACGAAGCATCAGCCTGCTATAGAAGAGTTTTTGAGAAATTACGGCTTGATAAAGGGACGCCCGCAAAGGGCGTCTTTTTTTATCCCATTATCCTTGCCATCTCTGACTTGATATAGGCAATGGCGATCTTTGTCGGCTCGGCATCCAACTCCATCACCTCCTCCAGCAGCAGCCGGGAGAGCTCCTCTCCGGTGGCGGCAGGGGGAAGCTGCGAGGCCACCCTGTTGATCAGCTGAACCACAGTCCCACGTGCGTTTTTTACCATCTCCCATGCTTCTCCGGTCATGTAAATCTGCTGCGAGAGATTATGTTCATACTCGCTTCTGACACCGGTGATAAGGGCAGAATGCAGCTGCTGTGCAGTCATGCCAGGCCGGGCGGTCCGCATGATGAGTGATTCCGGTGTGATCCGTTCAAGGAACAGCACAATCCTTTCATAGGCCTGCAACCGCACCGGCGTTACAGTCTTCACGGTCTGAAGGAGCAGATCCTGCCTGCGCCTTTCCTGGTCGTCGTGCAGCATGCTGCGGATGACCAGCCATGCAGTGAGCATCACCAGCAGCGCCGGAATAAATATTTTCAGTAATTCCAGAAAGGTCTCCATTGTCCCGGTGAATTTATCAGTTTATGTGCTGCAAATTAATCATTTTTCAGGCCTCTTAAACGTGACACAGCCTGTAATAATTCCTTTTCTTTTTCACTAATATCACTTACATTTGGCCCTTTCCGAATAGACACCAACAAATATCTGACATAATGGAGCATATCAGCAGGAGAGTAAAATCACTATCGGTATCGCAGACTCTGGCCATGTCGGCGAAGAGCCAGGAATTGAAGGAACAGGGAATTGACGTAATAAGCCTGAGCCTGGGGGAGCCTGACTTCACTACGCCTGATGATATAAAGGAGGCAGCAAAGAAAGCGATTGACGATAATTATTCGTTCTATCCGCCGGTACCCGGTTACAGCGATCTGCGCAAAGCGATATCACGCAAATTTCTTGAGGAGAACCAGCTTAATTACACTCCCGAGCAGATCGTTGTTTCTGCAGGGGGCAAGCATAGCCTTATCAACGTTCTTATTTCAGTAGTTGACCCGGGCGAGGAAGTGATTCTGCTGGCACCTTACTGGGTCAGTTATCTTGATCATGTCATTTATGTCGAAGGCAAACCGGTGATCATCAAGACATCAATTGACAGCGACTTCAAGGTCACACCGGAACAGCTTGAGGAGGCAATCACCCCGAAGACGCGTCTGCTGATCTTCAACTCACCGTCAAACCCCACCGGGATGGTCTACACCTATGATGAGATGGCCGCACTTGTCAGGGTGCTTGAGAAGCATCCCCAGGTCATCATCATCTCAGATGAGATCTATGAGCATATCATCTTTTCCGGCAAACATATCAGCCTGGCAACCTTCAGTTCCATCACCGACAGGGTGGTGACTGTCAACGGTGTCTCAAAGGGCTATGCCATGACAGGATGGAGAATCGGCTACATTGGAGCCCCGCTCTGGCTGGCGAAGGCCTGCATCAAGCTGCAGGGGCAGTTCACCTCAGGGGTCTGCTCCATAGCACAGAGAGCCGCACTTGCAGCAGTGTCATCGCGGAGCGATTCCAGGGAGCGGATGCGCGAAGCATTTCTCCGTCGCAGAGACTTGATATGCAGGCTGCTTGGCGAGATCCCTGGGCTGAAGGTGAGAGTGCCGCAGGGAGCATTCTATGTGATGCCTGACATAAGCAATTTCCTGGGAAAGAGCTACAACGGCAATGTGATGAAGAATGCCGATGACCTTACATTCTACCTGCTGGCTGAAGCCAGGGTGGCCATGGTCAGCGGCACAGCCTTCGGTGCGGAGAATTGCATACGCATATCGTACGCCACCTCCGACGATCGCATTACAGAGGCCGTAAAGCGAATAAAGGAGGCACTGGCTAAGCTTAACTGATTATCCCCCGTATATCTATATAAGCATAGATGCAAGTACCGACGGGTCTGAGACCCGGTGTTACTGCATCATATGCAAAATTCTGCCTGAGGGCAGGTATCACCGGGTCTGAGACCCGGTGTTACAGAACACAATATCAATATTTGTTGAAGGTGATCACCTCCCCCGGCGGTTTGCGTGATTTATCCCTCAGACGGTTATCAGTGTAACCGACGGATATGACCAGCTCAACCTTCCCCGATGACGGAACGGAGAGGACCTTTCTGATCCGCCTGTCATTAACCCATCCGATGATGCACGTGCCCAGACCCTCGGCAGCAGCCTGGTAAACCATCGATGCCGTGGCAATGCCGACATCCATCAGGGAATAATCCTTCTGCTTTATCAGGTCACCTGCCCTGGAGGTGAGATTCGATTTTTCCCGAACGATAACGATGAGTACCGGTGCATCCCTGACGAAAGAGTTCATGCGCAGTACCTTTGACTCGGTTGCTGCTGCCACCTCAGCCCTGAGCGATGGTTCGTCCACCACGATGAAATGCCACGGCTGACCGTTGCAGGCTGATGGCGACAGCCTTCCCGCTTCCGCTATCCGTTCTATTTTTTCCCTCTCTACAGGCCTGTCAAGATATTTCCTGTCGCTCTGCCTGTTTTTTATCAGGCTGAGCATCCCGTTACCGTCGATCATCAGCAGATTCAGAGGATCAATAGTTCTGTGCGAATTCCTCGCTGTAGTTGAACGGATGGAGGCATGCGGGGCAATTCTTCAGCGGTTTGGTGCCGAAGTGCACATATCCGCACTTGCGGCAGTACCAGAATATCTTTTCCTCACGTTCGAAGACCTTATTGCCCATCACGCTGGCGAGAAGCTTCCTGTAACGCTCTTCATGCACCTTTTCTGCTGATGAGATGGCTTTGAAACAGGTTGCAATCTCCTTGAAACCTTCTTCCTCCGCTACCTTTGCAAATGCCGGATAGAGTTCTGCCCACTCCTCATGTTCACCCTCCGCAGCTGCCTCGAGATTCTCACTGGTGGTTGCGGTCTTGCCTGCCGGGTAGGCAGCGGTGATCTCAACCATACCACCCTCAAGATACCCGAAGAAACGCTTGGCATGCTGTTGCTCCTGCATCGCGGTCTCCAGGAAGATGGCTGCAATCTGTTCATATCCCTCCTCCTTGGCCACCTTCGCAGCAAATTCATAACGGTTCTTTGCCTGTGATTCGCCGGCAAATGCTTTCAGGAGATTCTGCTCCGTACGTGTTCCTTTTATTCCTTTCATATCATTATTTTTTGGTATTGGTAAAATGGTAACGATTTACTAAAATAGCACAAATTTATTTACGCCTGATAAACCGCTTCTCCTCGCCTTTGATTAGCCTTTTAATGTTTTTTACATGAGTGGCTATAACCCCTGCGGCAACCACTATTGAAAAGACTGTCAGCCAGACTGACGGCGATTTGAACAGGGTGACCAGGAGAATGGGAAACATGGCCACTGCAGTCATTGAACCGAGTGAAACGTAGCCACTGGCCAGGAGAACGACAAGGAAAATCCCGGCGCATGCCAGTGTCAGCAGCGGATGCAGCGCCAGCAGCACCCCGAAGGTTGTTGCAACACCCTTTCCTCCCCTGAATTCCGCAAATACCGGAAAGACATGACCTATGATTGCTGCCAGACCGCATACGATCTGCAGCGCCATCATTGTCTCTGAATCAGCCGGGGCGGCATCCAGGAAACGTGGCAGCATGGCTGCCAGCCACCCCTTGAACAGATCAAATATCAGTACAGGTATGCCGGTTTTCCAACCCAGGACCCTGACAGTGTTTGTTGCTCCGGCATTGCCACTCCCGTGCTCCCTGATATCAATCCTGTGAAAGATTTTTCCTGCCCAGACAGCGCTGGGGATTGAGCCTGCCAGGTATGACAGCACGACTGCAATTACTGATAATGAAATAATCATTAATGATCTGTTACGGCTTAGGTCCCGAAGATACGAGTTTTGCGGTTTCAGTGTTCGATGTGAACTTGCTGAAATTTTTCACAAATTTTCCGGCCAGTTCCCTGGCTGCACTGACCCAGACTTCCCGCTCAGGCCATTTTTTGCCCGGGTCAAGCAGGTCAGAAGGGACTCCCGGTACGGAAGAGGGTATGCTGAGGTTAAAGACCGGAATTGTCGTATATGGCACATCGCCAATCGTATTGTTGAGGATGGCATTGATGATCCTGCGTGTCGATGGCAGGTCGATGCGCTTGCCGGTGCCGTAAGGGCCGCCCATCCATCCTGTGTTGACCAGCCATGCGCTGGCATTGTGCGCCTTCATCTTACGGGTAAGTTCACGTGCATAGATAATGGGATCAAGCAACAGGAATGCAGCCCCGAAGCAAGCAGAGAAGGATGGAACCGGTTCCTTGATGCCCCTTTCCGTGCCAGCCACCTTGGCCGTATAGCCGCTGAGGAAATAGTACTGTGTCTGTTCCTCCGTCAGCCTCGAAACGGGAGGCAGAACACCAAAGGCATCGGCTGTAAGGAAGATTACCGTGGTCGCGTGCCCGGCCCTTGATACCGGCTTCACAATATTATCAATATGGTAAATGGGGTATGAGACCCGCGTATTTTCAGTTTTCGCAGCACTGAAGAAATCTATCTCCCCCTTTTCATCCACAACAACGTTCTCCAGAAGCGCATCGCGCCTTATTGCCCTGTAAATGTCAGGCTCGTTCTCCTTGCTGAGGTTGATGGTCTTTGCATAACATCCCCCCTCGAAGTTGAAGATGCCATCATCATCCCATCCGTGCTCGTCGTCGCCTATCAGCGCTCTCTCGGAATCAGTCGAAAGCGTTGTTTTCCCGGTGCCTGAGAGGCCGAAGAAGATGGCAACATCACCTTTCCTGCCAACGTTGGCAGAGCAGTGCATCGCGGCAATACCCTTAAGCGGGAGGTAATAGTTCATCACTGAGAAGATCCCCTTCTTCATTTCACCGCCATACCATGACCCGCCTACAAGCATCATCCTCTCTGTCAGGTTGAAAAGCACGAAATTCTCCGAGTTCATTCCAAACTGCATGTACTCCGGATTGACTGCCTTGCTGGCCATAAGGACCACAAAATCAGCATTGAAATCTTTAAGATCTTCTTCGGTTGGCCGGATGAACATGTTCTTGACAAAATGTGCCTGCCATGCCACCTCCACTATAAAGCGCACGCTAAGCCTGGTATCCCTGTTGGCACCACTGTAACAGTCCATGACATACAGCTTCTTGCCGGAGAGCTGCCTCTGTGCAATTTTCTTGCAGTGATCCCAGGCCTCTCCTGACAACACCTTGTTGTCAGATACAGGTGAACTGTCTGACTTCCACCAGACGGTGTTTTCCGTTGTGCTGTCATACACAATGTACTTATCCTTCGGCGAGCGGCCGGTGAATACGCCCGTGTCAACTGCCACAGCTCCGGTGGTGGTGAGGACACCTCTTTCAAAACCCGTCAGACCGGGTGATAGCTCATCATCATAAAGACGGTTATAGGAAGGATTGTAGATAATCTCCTGAACATCTGCAATGCCGTATTGCTTTAAGATTTCTTTAGACATCATGTCTGTAAGGGTTTTGATGTCCATCAAAGTTAATAATATTAAGTATTTAAATACCCTGACAAAAATCAAATATCCGGATGATGAAGTAAAATGTCCGGATTGATTGGGAATAATTATCTTTAAAGGTCAATATGCAATGAAATGAGAACAGTAATCCTGCTTGTGATCTTGCTCCTTTCGGCAGAGGCATATCCCCAGTCAGTCAAGGTAAGGAGTGTTAAAAATGTTACCCCCGGAACCGACGGCTCATACCTTCTTTCAGGTGTAGTTCCCGGCTCCGGCCACCTGCTCCTGTCAGGGGAAGGCTACAACGGCCTCTCGTTGCTTGACCCCCGCAGGGGATCAGTTACGGTGATCAGCACCGATGCCGGTGCCGGCTATGAGCCTTCGGCTACAGCTGACGGAAGGAAGGTCTTCTACCGGAGTGATTTTTTCAGTGAGAACAGGAAGTACTCTTCCGTTTGGAGCTATGATATACCCTCAGGCGACAAGGAGGCCCTGATTGAAAAAGGGAGAGACGTTATGCCTCCTGCAGTGGCGGGAAACTCCGTGCTTCTTGTATCGGAGTCCGAAGCAATGATTGAGCAGAAAGGGGCCGCGCTAAAGTCCGGCAATGACATCTCCTTCGTTGTGATTGAGGAGATGATGCCAGTTCTTTATCGCGGAGGCGAAAAAAAGAGCCTTATGCCTAACGGCGAAGGATTCTATATTTGGGCATCACTCTCTCCCGACGGTACCATGATTCTGTATAATTACCAGGGAAGGGGCAGCTACATCTGTGACACCGATGGCAAAATACTGCATGACCTGGGACGGATCAATGCCCCGAAGTGGTTAAATAACAAGCTGGTGATCGGTATGGACGATAAGGATGACGGACACATGATAACATCTTCGGAACTTGTTTACTATTCGCTTGGTGACAAAACGAGTAAAACCCTTACTGCCACGCCGGAGAGGTCTGAGATGTTTCCTTTCGCCGCAGGCAACAGGAAAATTGCCTTCTGCACTGACAAAGGCGAGATTTATATAATGAAGGTGAGAGTCAGATGAGACGTGGTATTTGCGTTTGGATGCTGGCAGTGATCATGATTGCCCCGGCAACCCTTTCCGGCCAGAATGCTGACTTCAGCGGCATAAAAATATTCCTGAATCCGGGGCACGGGGGACATGACGGGGATGACAGGCATATGATTGCCACTGATTTCTGGGAGTCGGAGGGAAACCTTGAAAAGGGTCTTTTCCTGAGACAGTTGCTTGAGGACCGCAACGCCACAGTCTACATGTCCCGCACAACAAACTTCACATCGGACGACCTGGCGCTGTCAGTTATTGCAGCTATGGCCAACACCGCCAACGCAGATATATTTCTTTCAATACACAGCAACGGCTTTGACGGTACCCGCAACCAGCCGCTGATGCTCTTCAGGGGTTATGACAACGCCCCGGTTTACCCTGCAGCCAAAAGCCTTGCACATATCCTCTGGGCGAAGATCTACGAGAAGAGCAACTGCTGGACCCATTCATTCGAGTGGGTAAAGGGCGACTGGACATTTTACCCGGAGTGGGGCAGCCAGGTGGGGCTTGGCGTTCTCAGAACACTTAACATGCCCGGGGTCCTCTCCGAGGGTTCATACCATGACTATATCCCGGAGGGATGGCGTCTTCGCAATGCGAACCATCTGCATCACGAAGCCTGGGCCATGCTCAGGGCCCTGCAGCAGCATTTCATCGTAGCCCCTGACCCATCTGGCATAATTGCCGGGGTTGTCAGGGACGAGCTGACCTCGCCGCCTTACTATTTCGGTCCGGGGACAACGGACAGGCATGCCCCGATAAACGGGGCAACAGTTACCCTGATGCCGCTTAACCGATCAGTTGTCCTTGATAACCTGAATAACGGCTTTTTCATGTTTGATTCGCTGCCGCCGGGCAACTATGAGCTGATTGTCAGCGGGATGACGGATTTCTACAATGATACTGCCCTGGTGGCAGTGACAGCAGGCAATACAACGCTGGCCGACTTCCTCCCGTCTTTTGACACGGCAAGGGTGCCGGTGGTTATGGAACACTTTCCGGCTGTGACTGACAGCCTGCCGCTCAACCAGGTCTTTACATTCAGTTTCAATGTGCCTATGGACCGCGAAGCTGTATTCTCCGCTCTTGTTTTTGAACCATCGGCAAATGTTGTCCATGAGTGGGATGAAAAAAGCAAGGTATTGACAGTCAGGCCGCAAACCGGGTTCGCAGCGAAGACGCCGTACATGGTCAGATTAACCGCTGCTGCAACATCCAGATGGGGCGTCCACATCGCAGAAGAGTTCCAGGTCAGCTTCGTCACGAAGTCGCGCCCGAAACTGGTCACTGAGAAGATATGGCCCCCGGACGGGGCTGCCGGAGTGACACTTTACCCAAGAATAACGCTGAGTTTTGATGCTCCTCTGGACCAGGCAACCGCCTCTGCCGGCATCAGGCTCCTTGACAGTCAGCTGGCCCCATTGCCAAAAATGCGCGAGGCTTTCACCTCTGACGGAGGCAAGGGTACATACAGTTTTGAGCTTACATCACCCCTGCAGCGTAACAGTGTATACAGGATTGAGATTGATGCAACTGTAAGGGATATTGTCGGTGTCACAGCCGGAACCCCGGTAAATGCATCGTTTACGACACGCACAGCCGGGTACCAGTCGGGCAATGTGGTTGAGTCATTTGACAATATCGGTGCCTTCTGGGATCCCGAAGCCAGCGGCAGTACCGTTGGAACGGATAATCCATTTACAACATTCACCGCATCCAGTGATATATATAAGGTCAATGCCCCGTCAGGCCGGCTCGATTATGTCTTCACGGCTGAGGACGGTGGTGTATGCAGGGTCTTTGATACGGGCAAACCATCCATAGGCAGCAATACCAGCCAGGTTTTTGCAATGTGGGTTTACGGCGATCTCAGCAACAACTATCTCGAATACTGGTTTTATTCACCCGGATCAGTCAACCAGATGGTGGATGCTGCAACAATCAACTGGGCAGGATGGGATCTCATTGCCGTTCCCTTAAGCAGTATAGGAGGGAGCGGAGAGTGGCAGTTTCACAGTATTGTGGTGCGGCAGAACAGTGCGGGACTGAAGTCGGGTACCGTGTATTTCGACGATGCCATGGTTATTACCCCCACCGGTATCGATGACCCTGAGGATGACAAAACGGGTCTCTCTCTCTCCCCCAACCCGGTGACATCGGAAGGGAGGATAACCTTTTTCCTTCAGTCTGCCGGGCAGGTTGTCCTGGAATTGTTCGCCTCTGACGGCAGCCTGGCTGCGGGCATTTACAGGGGGTCAATGGATGCAGGTGCTCATTCGCTGCCGTGGTCACCGTCGCCGGCCATCACTCCGGGGGTCTACACGCTCCGCCTGAGCCATCGTACCGGTACGGCAGGCGCATGGAAGCATGCTGCACGGCGGTGGGTGATTATGAGGTAATTTGCAGGTTACAATTCTTATTAGCCTACGGACAATATCCATCAATTGGCATCTTTCTGCCATTCCCAAATCGCAAATCTCATGGCCTATTGCCTAAAAAAAGGAGGCTCGCATTGCGGCCTCCTTTTTTATCAGCATATAAATGAGATTATTTCTTGCTTGCCCTGATTGCTGACTGTGCTGCGGCAAGTCTGGCGATGGGAACCCTGAAGGGTGAGCAGCTGACATAGGTGAGCCCGTTTTTGAAGCAGAACTCAACAGATGCCGGGTCACCACCCTGTTCTCCGCAGATACCTATCTTGAGATTCGGACGGGTTGCCCTTCCCTTCTCACAGGCCATCGTGATGAGCTGGCCCACACCGTCCTGGTCAATTGTCTGGAACGGGTCGGCTGCAAGCATCTTGTTGTCAAGATAGTCATGCAGGAAGCCACCAATATCATCACGGCTGAAGCCGAAGGTCATCTGGGTAAGGTCATTGGTACCGAATGAGAAGAACTCCGCGGTTTTTGCCATGCGGTCTGCAAGCAGCGTGGCACGGGGGATCTCGATCATTGTCCCGTACTTATTGTCGATCTTGCTGATTCCGAACTTTTTGCAGACTTCATCATGAACCCTGTCATAGATCTTTTTGGTGACATCGAGTTCAGATACATCGCAGGTTACGGGTACCATCAGTTCAGGTATCGGCTTCTTGCCTACCTTCAGCAGTTCGGCTGCAGCCTCGAACATAGCCCTGATCTGCATCTCTGACACTTCCGGATATGTAATGCCGAGGCGGACACCGCGGTGTCCCATCATCGGGTTTGATTCGTGGAGAGCTTCACCTCTCTTGGCAATGGCTTCTATTGAAATACCAAGTGCTTTGGCCAGTTCTGCCTGCTTCTCTGCACCCTGGGGAACAAACTCATGCAGCGGCGGGTCAAGCAGACGGAATGTTACGGGCAGTCCGTCCATAGCCTCCAGTGTACCCTTCATATCCTTCTTCACGTAGGGGAAGAGTTCATTGAGAGCGCTGACGCGCTCAGCAACGGTGTTGCTCAGTATCATCTTACGGAGGATGAACAGGGGCTGCTCTGATCCCTTGCCGTAGAACATGTGCTCTGTACGGAAGAGGCCGATGCCCTCTGCACCGAATTCACGTGCCATCTTTGCATCATCCGGGTTGTCGCAGTTGGTGCGGACTCCCATGGTGCGGTTTTTGTCAACCAGTTTCATGAAGGTCTGGAACCTTGGGTTCTCGGTGGCGTCCATCAGCTGGAGGCTGCCGTTATACACATTACCCCTGGTACCGTTGAGGGTGATGATATCACCTTCCTTAAGAACGATATCCGATCCGGTAAGTTTTACTTTCTTCCCGGCCACGTCAACGTGCATTCCGCCTGCACCCACGATGCAGCACTTGCCCCATCCGCGAGCCACGAGGGCAGCGTGTGAGGTCATGCCGCCGCGTGCAGTCAGGATACCTTCTGCAGCGCGCATACCTTCAACATCCTCGGGGTTGGTCTCCTCGCGTACGAGAATAACCTTTTCTCCCTTACGGTTCCATGCAACTGCATCTTCAGCGGTGAAGACGATCTTACCGACAGCGGCGCCGGGACCTGCGGGCAGACCCTTGACCAGCGGGGTGACTTTCTTCTCAGCAGCAGGGTCACATATAGGGTGGAGAAGCTCGTCAAGCTGTGCGGGATCAACGCGCATGACTGCTGTCCTCTCATCAATGAGACCTTCCTGGAGCATATCCATGGCCATGTTCAGGGCAGCGGTACCGGTACGCTTGCCGGTGCGGCACTGAAGCATGAAGAGCTTGCCTTCCTGTATTGTGAATTCGATGTCAAGCATGTCATGGAACGACTTCTCCAGTATGTTCCTGATGTCTACAAGCTCCTTGTATGTATCGGGCATCGACTCCTGCATGCTGTGCAGGTGCTTGTTCTGTTCGTTCTTGGTGTCGTCATTGAGGGGGTTGGGAGTGCGGATACCTGCAACCACGTCTTCGCCCTGCGCATTCACAAGCCACTCACCGTAGAAAAGATTGTCACCGGTGGCCGGGTTACGGGTGAAGGCAACGCCTGTTGCGGATGAATCACCCATGTTGCCGAATACCATTGCCTGTACGTTTACAGCTGTTCCCCACTCATCAGGAATTCCCTCGATGCGGCGGTATGAAACTGCCTTCTTGCCGTTCCAGCTCTTGAAGACGGCCTTGATGCCACCTTCAAGCTGCTCACGTGCATCATCCGGAAACTCTTTGCCGAGGGACTGCCTGATCCTCTTCTTGAAGGCTTCAGCAAGATCCTTAAGCTCATCTGCCGTAAGGTCAGTGTCAGACTTGTAACCCCTGCTGTGCTTGAACTCATCAAGCATCTCGTCAAGCTGCTTGCGGATACCCTTGCCGTCAGCAGGCTCAATGCCTTCTGCCTTCTCCATGACAACGTCAGCATACATCATTATCAGACGACGGTATGAGTCCCACACGAAACGTGGATTGCCGGTCTTCTTGATCAGGCCGGGAATTGTCTCCGAGCAGAGACCTATGTTGAGAACAGTGTCCATCATGCCGGGCATCGAGCTGCGGGCACCGGAACGGCAAGATACAAGGAGAGCATTCTCCCTGTCGCCGTACTTCATTCCCATAGCCTCTTCTGTCTTCTTCATGGCTTCCCATACCTCAGGCATGAGTTCTGCAGGCAGCTGGTGGTTGTTCTGATAATACTCCGTACATACATCGGTGGTGATTGTGAAACCGGCCGGTACCGGAAGGCCCAGGAGGCACATCTCAGCCAGGTTGGCTCCTTTGCCGCCAAGCAGATTCTTCATATCTGCCCTGCCATCGGCTGTCCTGTTGCCGAAGGAATAAACGCGTTTAACTTTTGACATATTCGATCTGGTTATTGATTAAAATCTCTTTTTTTTCGATCCGCAAAGGTAATAAAAAGACTGAAATAATGATACAGCCTTTTTTCTGCCTGCAGCGGAGCCTGTTCCGGCATGCTGAAGGCACACTGCAGCCGGCGTAACCTCTATTTTTTGCGGGCCCTGGGGTGATACATCAGAACCGTATCCCTGAGATAACTCCGGTCAATATGGGTATATATCTCCGTAGTGGTAATTGATTCATGTCCAAGCATCTCCTGAACGGCACGCAGGTCTGCACCTCCCTCAACCAGGTGAGTGGCAAAGGAGTGACGGAGGGTGTGCGGACTGATATTTCTGACGATGCCGGCGGCAGCAGCAGCATCCTTTACGATTTTGAAAACCATCACACGTGTAAGTCTCCTTCCGCGGCGATTCAGGAACAGGATGTTCTGATCGGCAATCACCGGCATGGCCGACCTGTAGGCAAGGTAGTTGTCTATCTCCTTGAGTGTTACGGACCCGAAGGGTACCAGCCTCTGCTTGTTCCCCTTGCCGGTGACACTTACAAACCCTTCTTTCCGGTGGATGTCAGTCAGACGCATGCTGACCAGCTCCGATACCCTGAGGCCGCAGCCGTACATGGTCTCAATGATTGCCCTGTTCCTCTGCCCCAGTTCCGTGCTCAGATCAATGGATGCAATCATCAAGTCAATCTCCTCCACCGAGAGAACCTCCGGGAGATGCAGTCCGCTCCGTGGCGCCTCAAGAAAGGCAGAGGGATCATCGGTGATAATGCCTTCGGTCAGCATGTACGAACAGAATGAACGTATCCCCGAGATAAGCCGTGCCTGGGTGGTAACGGCATCTTTTGTCCCGGCAATGAACGCAAGGAAATCGCTGAGATCCCTGTAGCTGATCTCGGCCGGACCCTTGCCCTCCATGTGCTCCGAAACATATCCTTCAAGCCGCCGCACATCGTTCAGGTAAGCAGCCACGCTGTTGGGAGAGAGGGACCGCTCAATCCTGAGATACCTCCCGAACCCCTTCGCTGCATCACTCCATGTAATTGTCATTAACTGCCGTTTCAGACCCTAAAGTTAAATCTTATAAGGTCTGAAATCCGGCCATTTCCTTATTTTTGCACTTGCGGAACTAACTATCGCGCTGAACCCGGTCATGAAAATTGAAATTATTAACGGACCTAACCTGAATCTCCTCGGAAAGAGAGAGCCGGAGATCTACGGAAAGACAGGATTTGAAGAGGTTTTTACGGCACTAGGGGCGCGTTTCCCGGAAATTGAGCTTGCTTATCATCAGTCAAATGTCGAAGGAGAGCTGGTAAACATGATACAGGCTGCAGGAAGCACTGCTGACGGACTGATCATAAATCCGGGAGGATATTCACATACCTCCGTGGCAGTTGCCGATGCAATAGCGGCAATCGGGATACCGGTGATAGAGGTGCATATATCGAACCTTCTTTCCAGGGAAGAGTTCAGGCATACAAGCATTACCGGCCGTTACTGCCGCGGAACCATCATGGGTCTTGGCACTGACGGATACAGGCTGGCTGTTGAAGCGCTGAAAGAATTAATGAAATAAACCTGACATACATGGCAAAAAGCCTCCTCAAAAAGAGAACAAAAATTGTTGCAACCATCTCGGACAAGAACTGTGAACCCGAGTTCCTGCGCAGGCTGCACGAGTCAGGAATGGATGTGGTAAGGATCAATTCGGCACACCTTGATCCCGAAGGGGTCCGGAAGATTGTCTCCAACGCCAGGAGCGTCTCTGACAAGCTCGCTATCCTGCTTGACACAAAGGGCCCGGAGATAAGAACCACCATCTGCGATGAACCAATTAGGTTCCTCAAGGGCGAAACGGTCAGGGTTGCAGGCGATGCAGAGGCGAAGACGACACACGAGGTGATCAACGTCAACTACTGCGATATCGCGAAGTATGTTCCCGAAGGGGTCTTCATACTTATTGACGACGGTGAACTTGAGATAAAGATCACCGGGCGCGAGGGCAGGTCCCTCATTGGCAGGATGGAGAACGACGGAACACTAGGCTCACGCAAGACTGTCAACATACCCCAGGTCAGGATCAACCTCCCTTCAGTAAGCGAGCGCGATCTCTCATTCATTGACCTTGCAGTGGAGCTTGACCTGGAGTTCATTGCCCACTCATTTGTCAGATCGAAGGAGGATGTGCTTGCCGTGCAACGGCTGCTGGACAAGCGTTCCAGTCCCATCAAGATCATTGCCAAGATTGAGAACCAGCAGGGGGTTGATAATCTTGAAGAGATTATGGATCATTCATATGGCATCATGGTCGCCCGTGGTGACCTGGCCATTGAGGTGCCTTTTGAACGTATACCGGGGATCCAGCGAAATATAATTGCAAAGTGCATCGAGAAACGCAAGCCGGTCATCGTTGCCACCCAGATGCTCCACACTATGATACAGAGTCCCAGACCCACCAGGGCAGAGGTAAGCGACGTGGCCAACGCCGTTTACAGTCAGACTGACGCCCTTATGCTAAGCGGTGAGACTGCTGCAGGAAAATACCCTGAGGAGTCTGTGAGAACCATGGCCCGGATTGCCTCAGAAGTTGAGCAGGAAAAGGATCAGTATATAGAGATGCCGGCCGGCTCCCTCAGCGGACCCGTCTCGGCATACCTGGCAAAGGTGGCGGTGAAAACATCGGTGAGGATCAAGGCCAGAACTATCCTTGCTGACACCGTCAATGGCACTGCCATAAGAAACATGGCAGGCTTCAGAGGGATCAACCCGATAATAGCACATTGCTACTCGCATCGTACAATGCGTGAACTCTCCCTGTCATACGGCGTAATTCCCGTCTTCGTAGAGAAAAAGATGACGGTTGATGAGTTCATCCATACTGCCATCCGCGAGCTCCTCAAGAGACAGAGCCTAAGAAACAGTGACATAGTTGTGGTGCTTGCAGGTAACTTCTCCAGGGGAACAGGATTCTCATTTATTGAAGTAGGTACAATTGATTATCTGAGAGAACGGGCCGGGGTCACCGACGATGACCTGCTGGCTTGATTTTTGCTGCAATCAGGTGAGTGCCGTCATGAAAATATTAACTCTTGCAATAGTGATGCTTTTACATCCCGTGCACGTCTCTCTTACCGGCATTGAATATGACGGTAAGAATAGCGAATGGTCACTGTTTGTAAAGGTTTGGAGTGATGACCTGGATGCTGATATGAACCTCGGTATGAGCAGTGGTGCAGAGTTAACCGGTAGCCGTGACGAACGTTTTTTTCAATATCTTTCTGACCGTATAAAAATAATGGAGGACGGAATCCCCCTCAATCTGCAACTGATCTCTGCAGAGATTGATGGTCTGGAACACAGGTTCACCCTGAAGGCCAGGGGAAAGGAGGATGTCGGGACCGTGACCGTGGTGAACCGGATCATGACCCGCCTGTACGAAGACCAGGCAAACATGCTGCTCATAAGCCTGGAAGGCATCGAGGAGGGCCACAGATTCACTGTAACGGATACCATGAAGAGCTATAAACTGAAATGAAAGGGTGTAAGATGAGAAGACGATTTATTGGCCTGATGGCATTGTTCCTTGCCCTCACTTCCGTAGTCACTGCAACACATAACCGCGCCGGAGAGATCACATACAGGCAACTGTCAGACCTCACGTTCGAGGTTACAGTCACTACCTTTACATATACTCTCAGCCAGGCTGACAGACCATCACTTGACGTGGAATGGGGAGACAACTCCATCACAAGCGTTGACAGGATTTCCACTACTTTTCTGCCAAACGATTATAAGAAGAACGTCTACGTGGCTCAGCATACCTATCCCGGCCCTGGTGTCTACAGGATTGTGGTTCAGGATCCCAACCGTAACCTTGGCGTTCAGAATATCCCCAACTCTGTCAACGTCGTCTTTTCCATCTCAACAATTCTCATAGTAAATAACGCAGTCGGACGGAACAGCACTCCGATACTTCTCAACCCGCCATACGACAAGGCTGCACTGGGGCAAATCTTCATTCATAACCCTGCGGCCTTTGACCCTGACGGAGACAGCCTCTCATATAAACTGACGGTCTGTACCAGAGAGGACGGCAAGCCAATCCAGAACTACTCCTTACCTCCTGCATCACGCAAATTTTACGTTGATTCCATCTCCGGCGACCTGGTATGGGATGCTCCTACGGCCATCGGCATATATAACGTGGCAATGGAAATCGAGGAATACCGTTCCGGCATCAAGATAGGAATTGTGGTCCGCGACATGCAGATAGAGGTATATGAAACTGACAACAATCCTCCTGTCACCTCACCTCTGCCTGACCTTTGCGTGGAGGCCGGGGAGACCGTCTCACTCGATATAACTGCAACGGATGCCGATATGGATTCGGTCACACTGATTGCAACATCAGGTATTCTCACAGCAACTGACTGTCCTGCCACCTTCACTACCATCAGCTCAGTTCCCGGTTCCACACGGGCCAGGCTCACATGGGTGCCGTGTCACAGCGTTGTCAGACACCAGCCGTATGATATTATCATCAAAGCGGAAGACTCAAACAGTGAGCTCCAGCTGGTGGATATTGACAATATGACAATAAAGGTCCTCGGACCATCACCGGTGCTGCTGTCAGCAGCGCCGGTGGGGAAATTCGTGCAACTCAGCTGGGCTGAATACAACACTGACCAGATAGCCGGATTCAGTATCTACAGGCGCGAGGGCGCCTCAACTATTGCGGCAGACACATGCTATGACGGCATACCTCTTTCATCCGGATTTGTCAAAGTGGGATATGTCAGCGGCTCCGGCTCTGTCTCCTTCCTCGATACGGATGACAACCTGGAGGCGGGCACTGAGTACGCCTACCGGATTGTGGCAGTTTATCCCAACGGGACTGAGAGCAAGCCATCGAATGAGATCATAACGGCACTTATAACTGGTATACCGCTTATCACAAATGTCTCGGTACGCAATACCCACCCGGTAAACGGATCCCTCACACTGGCCTGGCAGAAACCCCGTCTCCTGGACACCATACCGGCCAACGGCCCTTACGAATATCTGATCTATCGGGCAGAAGGTGTGACAGGTTCCTCATGGCAGCTGATACATACACTCCCGACGGCGGATCTAAATGATACGGTTTATGTGGATACTCTCATCAATACCCTTGACAACGGATGGGTATACAGGGTGGAACTTTACAACAACGCACCGGGAAACAGGTTCCTGATCGGAGAACCGGGCATCGCATCATCCCTGTTCCTTACTGCACTTCCGGGTGACAGAAAGATGAGATTCACTCTTGCCAGGAATGTGCCGTGGATCAACACCTCATACGATTTCTACAGATTCAACGGTTCGGCATGGCAGCTTGTCGGCTCTACCAACCAGCTGAATTTTACTGATCTGAACCTTATCAACGGCACGGAGTACTGCTACTATGTTGTCTCACAAGGCGGGTACCAGGGTGACGGTACCCCGAAAAATCTGGTAAACAATTCACAGCGTGCCTGTGCCATACCGGTTGACAATGAACCCCCATGCACCCCGGAACTAACTGTCTCTTCACAGTGTGACAGCCTTTACAACACCGTTCGCTGGAGCGTTGATGATCCGCTTTGCTACGAGGATATTGCCGGCTACAAACTGTACTATAAGCAGACTACAGGAGAGGAACTCTCACTGCTGACTACTTTCAACGACAGGGAAATACTCAGGTACATTCATTCACTTCCTGATTACGTTGCCGGATGCTACGCTGTTTCATCCTTTGACGTGAACGGCAATGAGAGCCCGCTCTCAGAGATGATCTGCGTTGATTCATGCAACTTCTATGAAATACCCAACGTCTTCACACCGAATGGAGATGATGTGAACGATTTCCTTCTCGCAAAGACATCGGTCCTTGTGGAAAAGGTGGAGTTCAGGCTCTTCAACAGGGCCGGGGTGCTCATTTTCAGCACCACGGAGCCAAGGCTGAACTGGGATGGCACATACAAGGGAAAGATAGTATCATCTGGGGTTTATTACTATGACTGCGAGGTGTTTGAAAGAAGGGTCAGCGGACTGGAACAGTTCCACCTCAGCGGTTTCATACATGTGATTACCGAAAAGGGCGCAGAGCCTGGTTTTATTGAAGGGAAAAAATGAAAAAGATGAAAAGGATAATTCTCTGCCTGTCTGTTCTGCTTACTTCACAATTGCTTACAGGCCAGGACTTATATTATGATGTGCTGAAGGCTGTCTCGCTTTCCGGCAGGGGAGAGGCAGGGGCGGCAGCAGCCCTGCTTGCAGACAGGTCAGAGATAAACAGTGATGCCGCATTGCTGGCAGTAAGGGGAGACATCTTCCTTCAGGCTGGTAAGATCCGCGAAGCGAAGTCTGATTTCATGAAAGCAGGCAGTCTGCAACCGGGTGCGGGGCTTTACGGCCTGGCACGCTGTGCCGCAGCCGAGGGTGATGCACAGACTGCCGTCTCTCTTCTCGAGGCTCACCTTAAATCACCTTTGCGTAAAAGCGAACCAGAGATTATGCTTGACAGTGCCTTCTCGAAAATATCAGCTACTCCGGAGTGGAGAGCGCTATGGAAGAAGGATTGGTACAGGGTTTATGAGAGAAAGAGCTGGGAGATAGACCATTACCTTAAGTCTGACCATGCCGGCATGGCTGCCGATGTGTATGCTGAGCTTGCTGCGCTGTATCCTGACCTGCCTGTCACAGAATACTGCATGGCAAGGATACTTATGAGTCAGAAAAGGTTCAGCGAGGCTGCTGACCTCCTTGAAGGGATAACCTCCTCAGGAGATGTTCCTGCCGGATGGCTGCTGAGCCTTGCCTCTGCACGCTCCGGAGAAGGCAGCTATTATGCGGCCGCAGCTGTATATGAAAGGCTTATCGAAGCCCGGTACCCCTCCCCTGATCTGCTTATGCTGAGGGCTGGCATGCTTCTCAGATCGGGTGACCGCGAAGCGGCAAGAAATGAGATGCTGAAATATATAGAAATAGATCCGGACAACACAGAGGCACTGGGGCTGATGGGTAGAACCCTCGCAGAGGAGGGAGCCATTTATGAGGCACTCCCATACCTTAATCAAAATATTGAAAAGCATCCGGGAGAAGCCTCAGCCTTCAGGCTGCGTGGCGATGCCTGGCTGGCAGCCCGCTCGTGGGAAAAAGCTGTTGAGGATTACACCATGAGCCTCGACCTCGACCCGGAAAACGGATTGGTGAACCTGAACCTCGGAGTAGCCCTTGTAAACTGTGGCAGGAGTAATGACGCCTGCCATTATCTGCGAAAAGCAAGAAACCTTGGCATCAGGGAGGCCACGGACTGGCTCTCAAAACACTGCATCAGATAACTGCTACCCTGCAAAAACAAGCATTTATCTCACATTCTTTGCAATCCTGTCGTACAGGTCCTTCGGCTTGAATGGCTTGAGAACATAATCATTGATTGCCAGGTTCTCAATCTTGTCATGTGCCTCCGACATTACGGCGGCAGTAAGGGCTACAATCGGAATCTGGCTTATCTTCCTGTCGGAAGAGTTCCTTATCGCCCTTGTAGCCTCGATCCCGTCCATTACCGGCATGTGAAGATCCATGAGTATCAGGTCAAACTCCTGCTTTCTGATCTCTTCCAGGGCAAGAGCCCCATTCTCCACATGTGTGACAATCACACCCCAGCTTTCAAGGAACTTGTTGGCAACGAAGAAATTGATCTTGTTGTCCTCAGCCACCAGGATTCGCTTTCCTGCAAGACCCTTCATGCTGTCAGAGGATCCTGTCTGGTCAGCAGCTTTGGCTTCGGTGGCAGGAATATTGTACTCTATACGGAATGTAAATACCGATCCTTTGTCCGGCTCACTCTTAACGTGTATGCTGCCCCCCTGGAGATCAACAAGTCTCTTGCATATGGCAAGTCCCAGACCTGTGCCTCCGTATTTCCTTGTAGTATCCGACGATGCCTGGGCATAACTTTCAAATATAACCTCCTGATTCTCCTCGGCAATACCTATGCCGGTATCCGCTACAGAAAACTCTACAACCGCCTTTCCTTCCAGACGCTCCTTCACCGATGCCTTGAGCGTTATACCTCCCCTGGAAGTGAATTTCATCGCGTTGGAGAGCAGGTTCGAAAGTATCTGATTGAGCCTCAGGGGATCACCGATCAGTGAAATAGGCAGATCAGGACTCTTTTCCAGTACGAAGTAGATGCCTTTCTCCAGGGCTCTGTGACTGTAAGACCGCTTTATGTCCTCCAGCATGCCGGCCAGGTCAAACTCCGTCTTTTCAAAGACGATCTTGCCGGCTTCCATCTTGTTGTAGTCCAGTATATCATTGACAAGTGAAAGGAGGTGGTTTGCAGAAAAGCGGAGAGTATTGATGTAATCCATCTGATCCTCTCTCGGATTGCTCTGGTAAAGCAGGTTGGTTATGCCTATCACCTCATTCAGAGGAGTGCGTATCTCGTGGCTCATGGTTGACATGAACTGCTGCTTGGAGAATGCCGCCTCCTCCGCTCTCTTTCGGGCTGTTATGAGATTGTCAAGCATCCTCCGCCGCTGCAGGGTAAGCACTATCTGGTTGGCAATGAACTCGAAGACCTGAAGATCATCATTGTTAAAGGCATCGATAGCCTTATAGTCCTGAAGACAGATTGCTCCGATTACCTCGTCATCCATCTTCAGCGGAACACCCATCCATATCTTGCACGGCGAACCAACGAGGCTGATGGCGCCAGTCTTCTCTATCTTCAGTATGTCATTCTCATCGAGAAGTACGGACTTATTGTTCCTGATGACCCACCCTGTCAGCGTGTTCCTTGCCGCAGTCTCCTGGAAATGATCACGCTCATCGGCAAAAAACGGAAAGGTAAGGGTATCCTTCTCACGGTTGTAAAGGGCAATGAAGAAATTATTCACGTTCCACAGCTTGCCGATCTCCTTCACTATGGTGGGGTAGATGTCGAAGATATCACTGTCCTGAAGCGCCACCGTTGAGATATTGTACTGTATCTCCTGCATCAGCCTGCTTTTGATCTCCCGGGAGATATCCCTGTAGATTCCCAGGAAAGCAATGGTCTTGTCATTGGAGATGACTGACGAAGCAATCAGAGAGACGTTGATCCTGTTTTCCTGCTTGTCCTTCCTTATAGTCTCGAGGTAACCGGTGCCTGTTGTGAGTGCAGTTTCATCAATCTTCAAAGCCTCATCGCGAAGCTCATCCGGTACGATCAGGTCATCAATCATCCTGTTCATTGCCTCATCGGCCCCGAAGCCGAAGAGCTTGGTGAAGCCGCTGTTGATGCGCATGATGCGTCCGTCGAAATCAGTCAGGACTATTGCCTCCGGGGCGGCGTCAATGAGGTGTTCCAGCAATGCCTTTTCGTTTGACAGCTTCTGTTCATACTCTTTGTGCTTGCTGACATCGGTAAGAACGCACCTGTAACCTGTGACTCTTTTCCGTATGATGATAGGCCCGGCATGAAAAAGAACAGAGACATTTCGCTTCAGCCGGTTAACGAGAATGTATTCGTCAAACGTGATCTGCCCTGGCCTGGTCAGGCCTGAGAGCTCCCTCATCAGCCTGTCAAGATCTGCAGGAAGAAAAAGATCCGAGAGGGTCACACCCCTGGTCAGGTCATTGTTATCAAACCCAAGGGTAAGCATCCCCTGGGTGTTCATGAATGTGACATGGCCCTGGGTGTCTATTTCCATTATCATCTCCGGAAGGAGTTCAGCAAAGGTCTCGAAGACAATACCCTGCTTGAGTATCTCACTCTCCCGTTCCTTTTGCGCTTTCCCTGCTTCCCAGGTAACCAGTATGTCACCGGTTGAAAGAAGGAGACCGATATAGTATCCTGCATCATCACTGCCGTCAGGGGAGACGGGCAGCTTATAAGGCCTCCGGCACGTTTCCAGGTTGTCCAGCAGGCTGAGGAAAGCCTCGTTTTTGCCGTACGGGGTTTCCGTAATATCCTTGCCCAGCATATCCTTGCGGTCAAGCTGCTCTACATCCTCCGCCCGGTAATTGAAGTCTATTATAAAATGCCTGTTATCCGCCTCCCGCCTGAGGATGACGGCATAGCTGCTCATGGAATCAAAGATCTCCTTCAGTAATTTTTCCGACTCGGCCCTGGCGAACCCGCCGTTGAGTATGCTGATGTCATTATAATACGTGATAAGGTAGATGTCCTGATCAATGAAAAATGTACGTGCGCTGAAGAGAAAACTTCGTTCCTCGCCTGAGCGCATCCGGAGCTTAATCTCAAGGTCACTCACCTTTTTCATCCTGGAGAGCAGTCTCATGTACTTCCGGCTCTGAATCAGATCTACGTACAGCTGGATGTCCTCGGATGTTTTTCCAATGATATCCTCCCTGGAATAACCTGTCGTATCCAGGAACGCCTGATTAACTTCTATGTACTTCTGTGTCTCGAGGTTACTGAGGGTGATCAGCTGGTTGGTGGTGTTAAAGGCCAGCTCAGGTATTTCTGCGAGATGTTTGAGTGAGGCCAGGTAATCCGGAGTTCCTTCCGGGTTATTGACTGTCTCTTTTCTCTTTTCCATCTGGATTGTTGTGTTGTACATTAAAAGTGATATAGAGGTCCGTACGATTTTGTGCATCAGCCGATGCACAAATTATAACGTAGCTCCCCGTCAACTTATTTTCCCGTCGTGACCTGCATACCATGAGCACCATCTCTTTATTCCGCATGATGCGCACATGGGTTTGCGAGCCTTGCACGTATATCTCCCGTGAAGGAGCAGCCAGTGATGAGCAAGTGGCCTTGCCTTCTCGGGAATCTCCCGGGTAAGCCTTAGCTCTACATCCAGCGGGGTTTTGGCACCCGGAGTCAGACCGATACGTCTCGCAACACGAAAGACATGAGTGTCCACAGCAATTACCGGACTGTTCCATACAACTGATGCAATCACATTCGCCGTCTTCCTGCCCACCCCGGGAAGCTGTGTCAGTTCATCCCTGTCCATGGGGACCTCTCCGTTGAACCGGCTGACAATCATCTCCGCCATCCCCCTGAGATGCTTCGCCTTGTTGTTCGGATAGGAGCAGCTCTTTATGATCCCGAAGATATCTTCCAGGGAGGCGCAGGACATTGATTTTGCGTCCGGAAACCGTCTGAACAGTTCAGGCGTGATCATATTGACGCGCTTGTCAGTGCACTGTGCCGACAGTATAACTGCCACAATCAGCTGAAAAGGGTCACTGTAAGTCAGCTCTGTCTCTGCAACAGGCATATTCACGGCAAACCATTCCATCACGCCCCTGTACTTTTCTCTGATCTTCACGGTCCGTTTTCAAGATTGAGGAGATGAATGTACCATTTTTTTTATTTTTTTCCCGGGAGAACTTCATTATCTGAATAAAATCATGTGAAGTAATTGTTCTGTTTGTTATTTTTCGCCTTGATGAATCAGCTGAAAATAAATAGCGCCGGTGAAAGATCACTGCTGATAATGGGCGGTACCATGGATGACATCCGTGCATTGCTTCCTGGCAAGGGGCTGTTCATTATCACTGACTCGAACGTAAACAGGTTGTGGGGTCACCTCTTCCCGGCCGGAGAGGTGCTGGTTATTGAGGCTGGTGAAAAGAGCAAGACACTGGCGACCGTGGAGGAGCTCTGCAGGAGGATGCTCCTTGCCGGTGCTGATCGCTCATCTTTCGTCCTGGGCTTCGGCGGAGGAGTTGTATGTGACATAGCAGGACTGACTGCTTCTCTGTTCATGAGAGGAGTGAGGCATGCGTTCGTCTCCACCAGCCTGCTTTCACAGGTTGACGCAAGCATCGGTGGTAAAACAGGTGTAAATCTTGGAGATTACAAGAATATCATCGGAACATTTCGCCACCCGGAGTTTGTCCTGTGTGATTACTCAATGCTCTCCACTCTGCCGGAGACAGAGTTTGTGTCAGGATTGGGAGAGGTCTACAAGCATGCAGTCATCAGGGACAGGAACCTCTTCTTTGACCTGTCGGCCAATGCCGAAAGCCTTGCATCCCGTGACCACGGACTGATTGGAGACATCATACTCAGGGCAGTGAAAATCAAAGCTGCAACCGTCAGGCGGGACCCCCTCGAGCATGGAGTAAGACGATTGCTCAATTTCGGCCATACCTTCGGACACGTGCTGGAGACGCAGCACATCCTTCCTCATGGCATTGCTGTTGCACAGGGCATGATACTGGCCGCAGAACTGTCTGTATGGAAGGGAGAGATGCCGCACTCCGAGCTCAGTTTACTGAAAAAGGCACTGGAGAAAGCCGGATTGCTTCCTGATCTGCTGATGCCTGCCAACATAGTATCAAGGATTGCAAGAGACAAGAAAGGTGAGTCAGGCTCAGTCAATTTCGTTTTGCTGAGATCAGTGGGCAGTGCAATCATCCGGAAATTGTCACTCACTGAGATTCAGGAATTTGTAAACTACTTCAACGACAGGGAAAGTCTGTCACAATAACACTGAGGATGAACACTGTTGGAACAATATTCAGGGTATCGATATTCGGCGAGTCACACGGACCGTCTGTTGGAGTCATAATAGACGGCTGTCCGGCAGGCCTGCCGTTCTGGAGGGAGGAACTGATGGCAGATCTCTCAAGACGCAAGGGACTGGTTCCAGGTACCACACCCCGGAGGGAGAGTGATGAGCCGGAGGTGATCAGCGGCATACTGAATGATTTTACTACCGGAGCTCCCCTGGTGCTATGCACCCGCAACAACGATTTCCGGCCCGGTGACTATGAACAGTTCACAAGCATCCCGCGACCCGGCCATGCCGACTTCACGGCAGGGTATAAGTACAGAGGATTCAGTGACATGAGAGGCGGTGGTCACTTTTCCGGCCGTCTCACCTGGGGTATGGTGACAGCAGGTTACTTCGCCAGGAAAATTATTTCTCCGGCAATTATCACCGCCACCCTGGTGGAAGCCGGCGGCGAGACGGATGCAACCGCTGCAATAACCAGGGCCATGGAGACTAATGATACCGTTGGCGGTGTGGTTGAGTGTGTGGTAAAGAATGTTCCCAAAGGCCTGGGAGAGCCTGGTTTCATGTCTGTTGAGGCTGCCCTGGGACTCATAGCCTTCGGAATACCTGCAGTCAATGGTGTGGAGTTCGGGGCGGGATTTGCATCTTCCAGAAGCTACGGCTCCTTGCATAATGACCCTTTCATAGACGCAAGAGGCAAGACATCAACAAATAACGCAGGGGGTATCAATGGTGGTATTACTAATGGTAATGATTTGATAATGAGGGTGTCAGTAAAGCCTGCCGCCAGCACCGGGGTGCCACAGAAAACATTTGACAAATCTACCGGAGAGATGACCGAGCTGGAGATAACAGGCCGGCATGATGCCTGCATCGCAAGGCGAATACCTGTCATTCTGGAATCAGCCGTGGCAATCGGGCTTGCCGACCTTCTGATGATAGACAGAGGTATTAACGGATCAAGGGAAAGGTAAAGACCTGACAATTAGCATAATACCATTTATACCGTAATGACCAGGATTCTTTTGGTCTGGTCCGTGATCCTGAACCTGTCATCAATCCTGTAGCCCATAACCCACATTACTTCATCTCCTGACAGAAGCAACAATACTTTTTCCTTCTCTGATAATGGAACCTTGAGATCAATCAGGAAATCACTGATCTTCTTCATATTCTTCATCCCCAGCGGCATGAACCTGTCACCCGGTTCCCAGTTTCTTACACTAACCGGGAAAACTACACTATCAAGGTTGAGCGAGGCAGTCAGTTGTGATGACGGCAATGGCTCATCTGACGGTTCTGTTATCCTCATCTCGCTGAAGAGGCCTGATATCCGCATTTCATCGATGGAGTTGAAGATATATTTTTCCTTCGGTTCAGTGTTTCGTGGTGTGATGATGATTTTGCCCCTGTCGTTCAGCAGGCGGTGGGTGGATGTATACATGTACCTGCCTGTCTCTGAACCGAGCAGGGAAATCACCTCCGGTGTCTGTTTCGGAGAGAGGCCATACCGGCGGAAAATCTCATACAGGTATGGGGCAGCAGGGTTCAGTGCCGTAAGCTTATCGATATCAGCCTCGGCGCTGTCACCTCTCAGCCTGAAGAGATCATTGCTGAGCAGCGTGACGTAAGCATCCACTATCTCACTTGAAGATGAGAGATGATCCATCGTTTCGTTGATGGCGGCAAGAATACCGGGGTTTACCATTTCCATCTCCGGAATAACTTTGTGCCTTATCCTGTTGCGTGTGTATTTCAGTTCAATGTTTGAGCTGTCTTCACGGTATTCAATATTCTTTTCAGCTGCCAGGGCGGCTATTTCGTTTCTTGTTGCGAAGAGGAGAGGCCTGATCACACCGCCGGCATGCTGTTTCATCCCTGTAAGACCGCTCAGTCCTGTTCCCCTGATAAGATTAATGAGGAAGGTCTCCACATTGTCATTCAGGTTGTGTGCCACCGCCACCGAGTCATAACCCTCGTTCCGGACCAGGGAACTGAACCAGTCGTACCGGAGCTCCCGGGCTGCCATTTGAACTGATATCTTCCTTGTGGCAGCGTAAGAAAGGGTATCGAACCTGGTACTGCGGAAGGGAATATTGTTAGAGGCAGCCCATGAGGCAACGAATTCCTCGTCACGGTCTGACTCCTCTCTCCTCAGCGAGAAATTGCAGTGAGCAATTACGTGTTCAATACCTGATTCCCTGAAGAGCCAGGCCATCACCATTGAATCGATCCCACCGCTGACGGCAAGCAAGATCCGGCTGCTGGCTGTGAACAACTTATGCTCTCTTGCGTATTCCTGAAATCTTATAAGCATCCTGATTTGCTTTGTACAAAGTTAAGTATCCGTGCCGGGATAGAGATTTCCGGCATGAAAAAAAATGAGCCGGTGTCAGCGGAAAGGTGTGACCCCCGGAGGATCGGGTTCGAATCGTGGAGGTTTGAAACGCATAAGGCCGTCAGCGGCAATCCATGATTTTTCAGAGAAGGGCGGTGAGTTAGGATACCATGCCAGTCTTATCTGCAGGGTGTTAATGACCAGTTGGTTATTCCTGATTCTTACACCGGCACCGATAGCCGGGACAATATAGTATCCTCCTTCCCTGAAACCCTGCCATTCAATCACACCTGCATCACCGAAGGCGAAGAGGGCAAACCTGAAGCCTGCCACAGGCCTGCGCAGAAACAGCACCGGCTCAACCGAAAGGATTATGCGGGTGCCACCACTAAGGGAGTCATTCCGGAAACCCCTTACCGATGCATTGCCCGCCAGACGTAGGCATTCATCCTCATAGCGGTTGAAACCACGGGTGTAATAGAGATTGACGAAGGTGCGGATTTTGGAATGCCCTGCCTGTACAAGTGGTGTGAAATACCTCAGGGTGGCATCAACCATTCCCTGTTCCGTGCTGCCCTGGTTGAAGAAGGTGGAGACACCTGCCCCTGCATATATGTACCCGAACCTGTTAAAGATATTTCCGTAGGAGAGTCTGGCTCCGGCATAGGTGCGCCATTTAAATTCATTCTTCTCCCTTCCCCCCAGAAATTCAACCATATAACCGTAAGGAATATCCTCAGTACGCCCGTAACTGTAAATCAGTGAGGTATTTATGAACCGCTGCGAAGTGATTGCCATGCTTCCTGTCACCAATCGGTAATTCTGAAGCCTGTAATATGAGAAATCATTTATCTCCGGCCTGAGGAAAACATTGTTATGGCTGTAACGGCCGGAAAAGATCAGCCTGGTGACGCTTTTCCTGTCAAGCATGAACGATCTCGCTGCCCAGTAATCCTGCCATGAATACCTGAGAGGTGCCGGCAGTGCCATAGTATCCAGATCCTCATTCGTAAAGGTCGCCATCACTGATGCAGACCATGCATATTTCGTTGATGAGGTTACGAAATCCCTGCTGAAAGTGCCACCCATCCTGGTGGTTCCCAGACCGTCACTGAACTCAAGGTCAAGGTCGGAAAAGGAGCGGGCAATGTTTCTCACCGAATACCTGATACCGATGCCGGGAACATCATACTCGTTGAAATTATAAGGTGTACTGATCTCCAGCTCATGCCCCAGCCCTGCAAAATTCCTGCTGTACAGCCTCACGGTGCCGCTCTTTAAATCAGACAGCCCTACGTTCATGCCAATGGGATATGCTTCCCGCACAACCACTGCAATGTCTGCATGATTACTGTCCGCCGGCAAAACCGTTATAGTGGCATCTTCCAGGTAGGGGAGCTCTCTCAGCAATCGTTCATTGTCAGCCAGTTGCAAGGGAGAGATTGTATCTCCCTCCCGGAAAAGCAGGTGATGAGTCAGAACAAAACGTTTCGTCTTTGTATATGTGGAGTTCATGAATTTCTCCCCCTTCGACGGATTGTTTTCGGACGGGTTGTCGATGTCCGAACCGAAAGCATTGAGTCTGATGATATTAAGGTTCCGGATCACTCTTCCGGAATAGGGTTCATAATCAGTGGTATTCGTCATTTTTTCCCTTGCGGATCCGGGTGGTGGCGGTGTGACTACAATCATGTCATAAAGCAGCCGGGTAAGCTTCCGCTTTTCAGCCTTAACCTTCAGCGAATCATAGAAAGCCTTTGACAAGGTATCACGGCTGACACTATTCTGACCGTGAACTGTCAGGACAGGGATAAGAAAAACAATTGTGAAAATCAGAAAAAAACAGTTGTGAGTTGTGCTATTTGAGCATGGTTTCACGGCTGTTTTGAATTGTCAACCAGGACGTCGTCAGAGTTGAACTGGAACCCCAGCCGCTTGCCGGTAATAAGCTTCGAGTGCTGTATCTTCGATTCTGCCTGGCCAACCGAGGCAATCTTGACGGTGTCATACGGCGGGACGAGGAGATCAAATTCGAGAGAGTAGTTGATGGCTGTGCATACGATCTTTTTCAGAGATTCAGGGCCGAAGGCTTCATTGCCGTAATTAGTAAAGAGCATTCCCATCTGTCTCTTGCCTTCAACAAAATACTGGTTCTCGTGGTTGATAAAGATACGTGCTATCAGGTAGCCGAGGTCATCAAGCCTTGAATACTTGAAGGAATCAGCCAGGAAGTTGTATATGTTGATTATACCGCTGTAGGCGTTGAATTTGTTCTTCTGTATGTATGCAGTCTTCCATGCCGGATGCTCACGGTCAAACTGGAAGATGTTGGAGTGCATGCTGAACAGAAGCATGTCAGCCGCTACCTTGAGCTGTGCGTCAAAGTTGCTTCGGTCAGTATATTCCATCCTGATCCTGGGATCAATGCCGCTTAGGTTGCCGTTAACCTCCCGGGCAAGATTTTTAAGAATCTCCTTCACCATAATGAAGGCATTGGCCGTATTGTCGAATACCTTTTGCTTCAGTACCGACTTGCCCTTCAGGGTATCAAGTATCTGGATCTTTTTCTGTTCTATTTCATCCGCCATATTATTGCTTTTACTGAATCGTCTAAAATTACAGATTTATTCAGTATAAAAGCAATAGGCATGCATGAAAAACATAAACAGATCTGATGTACAGAACTACTCGCACCTCTCCTTAATTCGCAAATCGCAACTCAATAGGCTCTTGCGAACAGAACCCTTCTTTCCGAAGGTTTTCCTGACAGTATGCATTTGCCTTCCTCCCTCGTGCTGTTGAGGGGTATGGCTCTGATGGTGGCTTTGGTCATGTCCTTGATCTTCTCCTCTGTCTCAGAGGTACCATCCCAGTGGGCAAGAACGAATCCGCCCCTGTTTTCGATAATGTCAGTGAACTCTTTCCAGGTGTCTGCACTGAAGGTGTTCGCGTCCCTGAACCCGGTTGCTTTTATGAAGATATTCCGCTGTATCTCGTCGAGGAGGTCTCTCACCCGGTCAACGATATTCTCACGGCTTACAGTCTCCTTTGTCAGAGTGTCGCGGCGCGCTATCTCAACAGTGCCTTCCTCTGCATCACGCGGTCCTATGGCAAGCCTTACAGGTACACCCTTGAGTTCGTACTCGGCAAATTTGAACCCCGGCTTCTGGGTATCACGATTGTCAAATTTCACGGAAATGCCGGCCTTTTCAAGTTTCGACTTGAGATCAAGTGCGATCTCCGATATTGAGTCAAGCTGGCTGTTGCCTTTGTAAATCGGAATTATAACTACCTGTATAGGGGCCAGCTTCGGAGGCAGCACCAGGCCGTTGTTGTCGGCATGAGCCATGATAAGGGCTCCTATCAGACGGGTTGTGACACCCCAGGATGTGGCCCATACATAGTCGAGCTTACCCTCCTGGTTGGTGAACTGCACATCAAATGCCTTAGCAAAATTCTGTCCGAGGAAATGGCTTGTTCCTCCCTGCAGTGCCTTGCCATCCTGCATAAGCATCTCAATAGTATAGGTATCAATGGCACCGGCAAACTTCTCACTATCGGTCTTTACTCCTTTTACTACAGGTACACCCATATAGTTCTCTACGAATTCGGTATACAGATCAAGAATGCGGATTGCCTCTTCCTGTGCCTCTTCCCTGGTGGCGTGAGCAGTATGTCCTTCCTGCCACAGGAATTCGGTCGTGCGGAGAAAAAGTCTTGTCCTCATCTCCCATCTCACCACGTTTGCCCACTGGTTTATCAGCAGCGGTAGATCACGGTAAGACTGGATCCAGTCCTTATAGGTGTTCCATATGATCGTTTCCGATGTTGGCCTCACGATAAGCTCCTCTTCCAGGCGGGCATCAGGATCAACCACGATGCCCTTACCGTCAGGTGAGTTCTTCAGACGGTAATGGGTTACTACGGCACACTCCTTGGCAAACCCCTCTACGTGAGCCGCTTCCCTGCTGAAGAACGATTTCGGTATGAAAAGCGGGAAATAGGCATTGACGTGACCGGTAGCCTTGAACATGCTGTCAAGCTGTGCCTGGATTTTTTCCCAGATGGCATAGCCGTAGGGCTTGATGACCATACAGCCGCGCACGGCTGAGTTTTCGGCCATATCTGCCTTAATTACGAGATCATTGTACCACTGTGAATAATTTTCCTCCCTGCTAGTAAGAAACTTCGCCATTACTCAGTTAAAGTTTGTATAATTGTTTTCAGTGAAAAAAAGATTGCCCAAAAATAGATAAAACTTGCGAATTCAACAGGGAGCTACGCAATTATCTGTCCGTAAGGGCTGAATTGGTACGGAATTTGTATAAATTTGAGAAGATAACCAGGAGGAGATTAAAATGAAAAGGTTTTGGTACATTATCCCGGTAATACTTGTGGTAACCAGCGCATGCTCGTCGCTGCGTTTCACCGGTGCTACAAATGATGACCTGTACTACAGGCCCTCTGAGGCGCCTGTTACCGTTGTTGCGGCAGAGGACAGGAATACGGGTCAGTACTATGATAACATATTTGCTGCCGATACACTGATAGCTGATGAATACATCCCTGACAACGAGTATGAGGAGTATGCAGCCACAGAGGCAACCGTGATAAACAATTACTACGGCAGCCCCTCCGAAAGGATCTATCTCTTCAATGACTATTTCCATCCTTACTGGAGAGATCCGTTCTACTATTCGCCATTCTCGGTGAGGCTTAACTTCGGTTACGGCTATTCACCATACTATTATGGCTACGATCCTTTCTACTATGATCCGTTCTATTATGACTGGTACTCTCCCTATTCATATTACAGGCCTTACTACTCATACTGGGGCGGGTACCCCAATTACTACGGGTACAACTACTACGGGTACAATAATTATTACCCCTGGTATTCAGGCTACGGTTATCCTTCATACTACTACGGTAATGATGACTTCGTAACAAACACCGGACGCAGGGGCGGTTACAGCTCCATGTCAAGGGGGTCAAATTCTGATACGGATACAAGGAGCAAATCAGGTTACGCACCTGCCGGCAATCTGAACAGCAGACGCTTACCCCAATCAACGGAATCATCTTCCACCTCAGGCACTTCTGCAACCGGAACCAGAAGAACCGGACAGGAGACCGGTACGGTGAGCAGGGAAGGCACTTCCGGCAGTACTGTCTCGAGACCTGAGTATACAAGGCGCGAATCAGGCGGAACCACCGTTCAGACTCAGACCCGTACCCAGTCACAGGGCAGGCCGGCTGAGACAACCACTCAGACCCGTACCCAGTCACAGGGAAGAACAACTGAGACCAGCACGCAGACACGCACTCAGTCACAGTCTCCAATCAGGACAGAGACTCAGACCGTAAACAGGCCACAGTACCAGCCCTCCGAGAGAAGCTATACTCCCAGCTACAATAACCCAAGGGTTAGTTCCAGGCCTTCATACAACACCACCCGCAGTACCACCGGTACGAGCTCGCAGAGCAGCGGCCCGGTCTACAACCGCAGCACTGCCCCTTCACGCAGCAGCGGAAGCAGTACGCCGTCCTACAGTGCACCCTCAAGATCATCATCTTCGGTGCAGTACTCGGCACCTTCACGAAGCAGCAGCGGTTCATCATACTCCGGAGGAACCAGAAGCAGCGGTTCATCCTATTCGGGTGGTAGCAGGAGCTACAGCTCCGGCGGATCATATTCAGGCGGAAGCAGCAGCTCAGGTTCATCATCATCATCAGGGACTTCCTCCTCCTCCTCTTCCTCTTCCTCTTCCTCATCATCAGGACGAACTTCATCCGGCGGAAGACGATAAACAACATCAATGATCATGTTTATTCATGTTCCGCATATTTGCAGGAGCAACAGGAATTGTACACCTAAAAAAATCAAAAAAATGAAAAGAAAAATCATACTTGTGGCCGTAACTGTCCTGCTGCTCCCTGCCTGGGTCGCCGGACAGAACATGGACGACGCATTCAGGTACTCGAAAACATTTTACCAGGGTACAGCCAGATTCAATGCCATGAGCGGTGCCTTTACCGCACTCGGGGGAGATATATCGGCAATAGCGCTTAACCCCGCCGCCGCTGGCGTATTCCGGTCAACGGAAGTGTCAATCACTCCGGTGGTATTCTTCCGCGACATGAACACCGACTGGAACGGATATGGCAGCGATGACAGTTTCTCAGGACTCAATCTTGGGCAGGCAGGAGTAGTCTCATCACTCTCCACCGGCAAGAGCTCCGGCCTCATAAACCTCTCGTTCGCGTATACCTTCAACAGAACAAATAACTATTTCAGGAATGCTGTGATAGACGGTATCAGTGACAACGGATCAATGGCTGACTTCTGGGCTCTTCAGGGCACAGGTTACCGGACTGGCGAACTGGGTGGCACGGCATGGATGGCTTACGACACCTACTTGATTGATACCCTGCCAAACTACCTGGATGAATATGCATCCATATTTTCATATTACGGTGAGGTTGATCCGGCTTACGGCCAGCAGATGAAAAGAACAATTGACAATGCCGGTTACAGCAATGAACATACTGTGGCATTGGGTGCGAATATCAGCGACAAAGTTTATATCGGCGCAGGTTTCGGGATAGCAAACATATCATATACAGGTCATTATACCCACAGGGAGATTGATGAGGCAGAGAGGACTTTTGACTTCGTGAACTTCACCTACACAGACCATTTCAACGCCAGCGGATCAGGATGGAACTTCAAAATCGGTGCAATTGTCAGACCGTTTGAATCGCTTCGGATCGGTGTGGGCTTCATCACACCCACGATCTATACAATTGAGGAGGTCTTTTACAACAGTCTTTCCGCTAAGTTTGACTATGACACACCATCCGATCCTTCGGATGATGCAAATCCCGTCATACCCCGTCCGGATAAACTTTCGACATACCGATACCGTATTTCCACACCGTTCCATCTAAATGCCGGCATAGCGTACCAGTTGGGTAACTTTGGCCTGCTGAGCGCAGACTATGAGATGGTTGATTATGGATCGGCAAAACTCAGCAAGGGGTCTGACGGTTATGAATTTGAACAGGAGAACGAGGATCTTTCTGCCGAGATGGTCAGAAGCGGTAACCTGAAGCTTGGTGCCGAAGTGCGGACCGGTCCCCTCTACCTTCGCGGAGGATTCAGCTATCACGGCTCTGCCTTTGCTGACGAAACACTGAATGAGGATGCGACCTCAACAGGATACAGTGCGGGACTCGGATACAGACAGGATAAGTTCTACATTGACATGGCAATGTCATTTCTCAACAGCTATGAGGCATATATGATGTTCCCTGATGATCCGAGAGCAGCACGGGAATATACTAGTGATCCGGTTGATCTGCATACAAAGGATAAGTACCTGTCAGTTACGGTCGGACTTAAATTCTGACAGTTGGTTAACAGTTGTCTGCTGCCAGGGACCCCTGCAACAATGCACGGGTCCCTGGTCCGTTATTGAGAAGGAGGTCAATTATGCTCAGCCGGGGAGTGAATCCATACCGCTCCCCGAAGACCTGAATATACGGTATATCTGAATATCCCTTCACAATGCACGGTTTTTTGGGATTTATGCAGTACCTGTAATCGTTCTCACTCAGGCCTTCGGGCAGGAAAGCCTCTGAATATTTTATCTCTGAATCTATGCCGATGGCTTCGCAGACAGCAGCAATTGCCGCATTGTTTAGATCAAGCAAAAAGCTGTACTGAGTTGTTATCACATCCCTGATCATATCATAATAATACTCGAAAAAGGGAGCTGCGGCGTAGGCTGAAGTGATACTCCTGAGGTGCAGTTCGCGCCACCTTCTGGTGTCGTCGGTTCTAAGGTCCGTTATGGCTGTTTTGTGAAATGAACCTTTCTGCACCGGAACTATCAGAGGAAGAGGGCCGTTAGCCCCCAGGATGATGCACCTGTTGCGATAAGTCTGTCTGTGGTAATTCTCATGCTTCTCGATGACTACCCGCCGGCTGTTCGCAACGAGGCTGAACCACTCGGCAGGAGGGAAGTATGCCGTCGACAATAGAAGCTCCTCCACCATCCCTTTCAGAGTCTGTTGATCCTGCTTGCAGCGAATCCCGCTCCGAAGCCATTGTCAATGTTCACCACAGTAATCCCGGCGGCGCAGCTGGTCATCATGGCGAGCAGTGCCGAGATGCCTTTAAAAGATGCCCCGTAACCCACGCTTGTCGGGACGGCGATCACCGGCATGTTCACCAGGCCGCCTACCACGCTTGCCAGCGCGCCTTCCATACCTGCAATCACCACCGAAACCCTGCAGGCCCGTATCTCCGGCAGCTTGTCTACCAGCCTGTGAATGCCTGCAACTCCCGCATCATATATCCTTATAACCTCATTGCCCAGCAGCTCCGCCGTGACTGCTGCCTCCTCAGCTACCGGGATGTCAGATGTGCCGGCAGTGACTATGGCAATCTTCGTTGCAGGAGGAGCAATTGCCTTTTTTCTTATGCTGATGATCCTTGCCACATCGTAATATACCGCACCGGGAAAGGAGGGAGCTATAAATTCAAACATCTCTTTGCCTGCCCTGGTACCTATTATGTTGTTGCCGTGACTATCCATCGCGCGGAAGATTGCTTCAACCTGCTCCGGTGTCTTGCCGGCACAGTAGACAATCTCCGGGTATCCTGTCCTGAGTTCGCGGTGATGATCTATACGGGCAAACCCGAGATCTGTATAGGGAAATTCCTTCAGATTTTCAAGTGCCTCATCCACACTTACAGATCCGTCCCTGATACTGATCAGAATCTTTTCAAGCTCCTTTGCATTCATTCTTCCTCCTTTTTATTCATGCTTCCTGTCCTATAGCCCTCAGTGTCTATTGTAACATACCTGAAGCCCAATGCCTTGATGGCTCCTGACAGTTTCATCCTCACACCAGGCAAGGTTATCTTGTCAAACTGGTCATCGCGAACTTCAATGCGTACCAGTTCACCGTGTACTCTGACGCGGGCACCCGGGAATCCGGCCTCCGAGACGATTCGTTCAGCCTTCTCTGCCAACCTCAGGCCGGCAGGCGTTATCTGCGTATCATGCGGGAAGCGTGTCAGCAGGCATGTGTTTGAAGGCTTGTCACTCACCTCCAGCCCTGCCTCGCGCGACAGTGCCCTTATCTCCTCCTTCGTGAGCATGGCTTCAGCCAGCGGACTGCGTACACCGGCCTCCCTCAGGGCCCTGAGACCGGGACGGTACTCCCTGAGATCATCGGCATTTGTTCCGTCCAGTACAAATTCAAATCCTCCTTCGCGCGCAGCAGCGGTGATAGCCTTCATTACTTCCGTCTTGCATAGATAGCAGCGGTCATGAGGGTTGAGAAGAACGGCTGAGGGTATATCCATTTTTATCTCCCGGTGCTTCACTTCCTGGCCGAGACAGAACCGGACTGCATCATCAACTTCGGAAGAGAACATGTAGGGTGTGCTTACTGTCACTGCCATAAGCCTGAGACCCCGGACACCACGGGCAACACTGACCAGAAAGGTGCTGTCGGTGCCACCTGAAAGGGCTACAACAGCAGAGCCGGCATCTGAAAGGATACTCTTCAGCTTTTCAAGTTTCTCGTACCGGTTCATAACTGTCAGCCAAGAAGGGATGTTATCTCCTGTATTACCTGTTTCATGGGAAGTCCCGTCGCTGCTGCAATTTCAGCACACCTGTCTGCTTCAGGCTTGACTGAAACCAGCCTGTTGTTGAAATATGACTTTTTAATAAGTACCTTCCCGAAACGGGTGTCAATCTCCTCAAACTCGCGGTGAAGGGTCTCCTTGGTGAAAGGCATTACCCTCAACCCGATAGTGGTGGACTCGGTAAAGAGGATCTCTCTTACATCGTCCAACTGATCCTCTTCACAGATAATATTAATTGTGAAGGCAGGTCTTCCTTTCTTCATTATCACCGGGGTGAACCATACATCACCTGCACCTGCAGCGAAGAGTCTTCCTGAGAGATAATCAGAGAGTTCGGGATTCATGTCATCTATGTTGCATGCTACAAGCAGTGCCCGGTGACCACGCTCCTCATCATCTGCCGTCTCAGCCAGGAAGACTCTGAGTATATTTGGACGTGACGGATTGATCTTTTGCCCTATGCCGTAGCCGCTCCTGATGATAGTATGCTTCAGCGATGGAGGAATCGGCTCAGCCGTTGCTGCAATTATTGCAGCACCGGTGGGAGTGGTGGCTTCGAAATCTACCCCTCCGGTGTGCACCTGGAAGCCGCTGATGATGCGCTCCGTAGCTGGCGCAGGAACAGGCAACAGACCATGCTGACATCTGACCATCCCGCCCCCTAGCTCCACCGCAGAGACATAAACCCTGTCAACCTCAAGACAGTCAAGACAGATGGCAGCCCCTACAATATCAACAATGGAGTCAATTGCACCCACTTCGTGGAAGTGAATCTCATTGAGCGGCTTGTTATGAACAGCAGCCTCGGCCTCTGCAATCTTCCGGAAAATTTTCATTGACAATTCCTTTACTGAAGAGGAGAGGTCACTGGTGCTGATAATCTTCCGGATATCCTCCAGATTCCTGTGAGGATGCCCCTGACCCGGCGCATGCTCATGTGAATGACCGGACTCATGCTCATGTGAATGACCGTGAACCTCTCCCGGGTCATGCTCATGAGTGTGCTCATGTTCATGTGTATGATCATGCCCGTGAGGGTGTTCGTGGGTGTGCTCGTGCCCGTGTGTATGCTCATGTGTATGCTCATGAGTGTGCTCATGAGTGTGCTCATCTTCATGGTCATGCGCATGATCATGAACATTCTCCTCCAAACCATCAGGTATTACGCTGACCCTGGTGCCTGTGATTCCGTGACGCTGGTCACGCGTGATATCCAGTCGCCATCCCTTCAGGTTCAGCTTCTGCAGGCCGCTCTCCAGGATATCACGGCTGACACCCAGGTCAAGCATCGCACCCAGGTTCATGTCTCCGCTGATCCCGGAAAAACAGTCGTAATAAAGTATTTTCATCTTCATTATAGTCCTTTTTAACACTTTGTGATTCGCCCGCACAGTCGCTCACACCCGCATTCTCAGGCTGCTAATATAAGAATACGGAACCGATATATTGAAAAAAATGTTTACTTTGCAGCTTCTCATTTCAGGGGTAATATTTGGAAATCAACAGATGAAGAGAAGGAATTTTTTAAGAAGTTCGCTCGGTGCCGGCCTGGCCGCAGGAGCATACATGAACTTTGGGAGTTATGAGAAAGCATTTGCGGGGAAACCGTTTCCCTCAGGGACTAATTATGACCTCATTGCCGTCATGGGAGGAGAACCGGCGGCAATGTTTGACATGGGTATACAGGCGATGGGCGGTATGGGAACTTTCGTCAGAAAGGGTCAGAAGGTTCTTGTGAAGCCCAATATTGGCTGGGACGTGGTACCGGAAAAGGGCGGCAATACTAACCCTGCCCTCGTCAAAAGAATAATCGAACACTGCTACAGGGCAGGAGCAAAGGAGGTCTATGTCTTTGACAATACATGTGACAACTGGATTAAATGCTATAATAACTCAGGCATAGAACAGGCTGTTAAGGATGCCGGTGGAAAGATTGTTCCGGGTAACTCGGAGAGTTATTACCAGGAGATATCAATACCCAACGGAAAGAAGCTTACAACCGCAAAAGTTCATGAGCTGGTGCTGGAGAGCGATGTCTTTATAAATGTTCCGGTCCTGAAGCATCACAGTTCAGCCATGATGACCGGCGCCCTCAAGAATATGATGGGGGTAGTATGGGACCGTGGCTACTGGCACAGGAACCATCTGAACCAGTGCATAGCCGACTATGCCCTTTACCAGAAGAAACCGCAGCTTAACGTCATGGATGCCTACAATGTGATGATGCGTAACGGTCCCCGCGGTGTCTCCGTGGCTGACCTCTCAAACATGAAGTCACTGATGATATCCACTGACTGGGTGGCAATTGACGCTGCCGGTGCAAAGATGATGGGCAAGGAACCATCTTCAATAGAACATATTGCCCTGGCAGCCGGGATGGGCATCGGCAAGATGGACCTTTCAACAATGAATATCCATAGGATGAAAATGTAATCCTGAATGAAGTCTTCAGCCCTGAAACATATCCGGACCGTCTTTGCAGTACTTGTCCTGCTGCTCTTTACTTTCCTCTTCATTGACTTCCGGGGAGTACTTGGTGATAAGGCTTTCGGACCAATACTCTATCTCCAGTTTGTTCCTTCATTCCTGAAGTTTGCAATTGCAGGAGTTGTTGCCTCCACAGGATTCATAGCAGTGCTTGTACTTACGGTACTGACGGGAAGGACCTATTGTTCATTTCTCTGTCCCCTGGGGATAATGCAGGACGGCATAAGCCGCATAGGAGGCCTGTTCAAGAGACGCTTCAGGAAATACGGTTACAAGAAGCCTTATACCATACTCCGTTACTTTATACTGGTGATGACGGCGGGGATTCTTGCATTGGGCGGAGTTTACGTACTCACAATTCTCGATCCTTACAGTACATTCGGCAGGTTTATAAGCTACTTTGCCCAGCCTGTTGCACTCGTGATCAATAACCTCCTTGCATCGGTTCTAGGAAAATTCGATATCTATTCCGTCTACAGGGTTGACATCAAGCCGTACGAGCTTGCTGCCTATATTGTGCCGGCTGCCTTCCTGTCTCTTGTGGGGATACTCTCATTCAGATACGGAAGGCTTTACTGTAATACAGTTTGTCCTGTCGGAACACTGCTGGGTCTGCTGAGCAAGGTATCCCTCTTCAGGATCAGGTTTGATGAAGAAAAGTGTACCCGCTGCGGAAGGTGTGCCATGGCCTGCAAATCATCATGCATTGATTTTCTAAACAAGAAGGTTGACTTGAGCAGATGCGTAAACTGCTTCAACTGTATTGACGCCTGCAAGGAGAACGGCATGTCATACGGCCTGGTCAGGCTGAAGCAGAAGTCAGAGGATGACGCCGGAACCGATGCCTCCAGGCGAGGCTTTATTGCCGGGTCAATTGCACTGATCGCCGGCGGATCACAGCTTCTGCGGGCACAGGGTACCACACCTTCCCCTACAAAAGATTCCACTGTAAAGGAAGACAGACTCTACCCTGTTTCACCTCCTGGATCAGCAGGCATAAGCATATTCACATCCAGGTGCACGGCCTGTACCCTCTGTGTCAATGCCTGCCCTACCAATGTGCTCCAGCCTTCCGTCAGCGAATACGGCTTTGCAGGTATCATGCAGCCAAGGATGGACTTTCACAGCGGCTTCTGTAACTATGACTGCACCCGCTGCACTGACGTGTGCCCCACGGGCGCCATCATGCCGCTTATGATTGAAGCCAAAAAGCTAACACAGATTGGCAAGGCGGTATTCATAAAGGAAAACTGTATTGTTCATACCGAAAAGACTGCCTGCGGGGCATGTTCTGAACATTGCCCGACCAAAGCCTGCCATATGGTACCTTATGAGGGAAACCTTCTTATCCCCGAGGTGAAAGACGAGATATGCATCGGATGCGGCGCTTGCGAATATGCATGCCCCACGAGACCTTACAGGGCTATTTTCGTTGACGGTAACCCCCTGCATGAAGCAGCCAGCAAACCTGAAACGGAGGAGCTGCAAGCAGTGCCATCCGAATTCCCGTTCTAGTCTTAAAAACATGATTTTTATCGTGTGAGGCAGAGTTAAATAGAGTTAACTTGCATGCTCTTATTTATTCTCTGAACAAAACGTTCATTTTATGAAACCTACACATATTGAACACATTGGAATTGCGGTAAATTCCATTGCCGAGGCTTTGCCGTTCTATGAAAAGGTGCTTGGCCTTAAGTGCTATAACATAGAGGAGGTAGCAGACCAGAAGGTCAAGACTGCCTTTTTTATGATCGGCCAGACAAAAATAGAACTTCTGGAGTCAACTGACCCTGAGGGGCCGGTGGGCAAATTCATCGAGAAGAGGGGAGAGGGCATCCATCACATAGCATTTGCCGTTGATCGGATTGAGGAGAGGCTTCGCGAAGCAGAAGCAGCAGGTATCAGACTTATCGATTCAGCACCGAGGAAGGGCGCCGAAGGACTCAGCATCGCATTCCTTCATCCGAAGTCAACCTTCGGAGTGCTTACCGAACTCTGCGAGGACAAGAATAAGGAAAACAATAAATAACAAGGTTTAATGAACAGTCAGGAAAGAATCAAGCAACTCCTTGATTTCAGGGAGAAGGCGCGTAAGGGCGGCGGTGATAAAAGAATCGAGGATCAGCACTCCAAGGGCAAGCTGACAGCCAGGGAACGGATTACCCTCCTGCTCGACGAAGGCAGCTTTGAGGAGTATGACATGTTTGTCACTCACAGAACGGAGGACTTCGGCCTTGCCGATAAGAAATTCCTGTCAGACGGGGTAATCACCGGCCACGGAACCATCGACGGAAGGGTGGTCTACGTATTTGCACAGGATTTTACGGTCTTTGGAGGATCTCTGTCAGAGACTTTCGCCCAGAAGATCTGCAAGATAATGGACCAGGCCATGAAGGCAGGTGCTCCGGTAATAGGGATCAATGACTCCGGCGGCGCCCGTATCCAGGAGGGTGTCAGAAGCCTTGCCGGTTATGCTGAGATTTTTGAACGCAATATCCTCGCCTCCGGCGTGATACCACAGATCTCGGCAATCTTCGGCCCGTGCGCCGGAGGTGCTGTCTATTCACCTGCTCTGACAGATTACATTGTCATGACCCGCAAGAGCAGTTACATGTTTGTCACGGGCCCCAAGGTGGCTAAGGCTGTCACCGGAGAAGACATCACTATTGATGATCTGGGCGGCGCAGGAGTTCATACAACCAAATCAGGCGTGGCACACTTCGCCGTCGACGAGGAGAAGGAGGGCCTTGACCTTATCAGAAAACTGCTGAGCTTCATGCCCCAGAATAACCTCGAGGAACCACCTCAGCTGGAATGTGATGATCCTATTGACAGGCTTGAGGATGAACTTAATGATATAATCCCGGAAAGCCCCAACCAGCCCTATGACGTCAAGGATGTCATTGTGAGGGTGGTTGACTATCATGATTTCCTCGAGGTACATGAGGCATATGCAAAGAATATCGTTGTCGGCTTTGCCCGTTTTGACGGCATGCCGGTCGGGATAGTGGCAAACCAGCCTGCATACCTTGCCGGTGTGCTTGACATCGAAGCTTCACGCAAGGCAGCACGCTTCATCCGCTTCTGCGATGCTTTCAACATCCCTATAGTGACCTTTGTGGATGTGCCCGGGTTCCTTCCCGGATCCACCCAGGAGTACGGTGGTATTATCATCCACGGTGCCAAGCTGATGTACGCCTACGGCGAAGCCAACGTTCCGAAGGTAACCGTCACCCTCCGCAAATCATACGGCGGTGCCCATTGCGTGATGTCATCGAAACAGCTCAAAGGTGATATCAACTATGCATGGCCGACAGCCGAGATAGCAGTCATGGGTCCCCAGGGCGCCATCGAAGTGCTGGAGGGAAGAACAATCAGCGAGATTGCTGACCCTGCAGAGCGTAAGGACTATGTCGCCAAAAAGGAACAGGAGTACCGTGATAAGTTTGCAAACCCGTATGAGGCTGCCAGGTACGGTTATCTTGACGATGTGATTGAACCCCGCAACACCAGGTTCAGGGTTATACGGGCTCTCCGGACACTTGCAACCAAGAAGGACCCGGGACCAATGAAAAAACATGGTAATATTCCACTCTGATAACGGATGATCATGAACTGGATATATATTACTGAGAGTGCATCAGCACTTAATTCGCTCACCTGGACCGTAGTGGTGGTGGGTATTGGAATAGTTTTCCTGTCACTGCTGATCGTCTACTGGTTCTTCAGATACGTTCTCACCTTCATTCTGAACTTCAGGCTGAAAAGCTTTGCACGTAAAAAGGGTATTGACCCGGCAGAGGTGCAGACCGCAAAGACAATCCAGTCAGGCGAGGTCAACGCTGCAATCGCCATGGCTCTTTACTCATACTTCAATGAACTGCATGATGTCGAAAGCGGTGTGATGACAATCAAGCGCATCTCCAGGCATTACTCACCCTGGAGCTCGAAGTTGTACAATATGAAAAATCTTTAAGATCAGAATAATCCGACAGTCAGATGAAAAACTACAAGTTCAGGATAAACGGAAACCAGTATGAGGTTGAACTGCTCGAGATCGAAGGCAATATGGCGAAGATCGAGGTGAACGGAACCGTTTACGATGTTGAGATGCAGCGCGAGATCCCCAGGATAAAGAGCGTTGTCTCTTCTGCACCGGCCCAGCCAAGGCAGGTTAAGGAGACAAAGTCTGCACCGGAGAAACCTGCAGGTGGCAAGGCCTCTGAGGTCAGGGCTCCGCTTCCGGGTGTCATCATCCAGGTTCTTGTGAGGCCGGGTGATGAGGTGAAAGCCGGTCAGACAGTGTGCACCCTCGAGACCATGAAGATGGAAAACGCAATCAAGGCAGATAACGGCGGCAAGGTGACTGCCGTGAATATCAATCCCGGTCAGTCAGTCCTTCAGGATGAAGTCCTGGTTTTAATCGCTTAGAGATGGCAAAGAGAAAAATGTGGACTATGCTGGCACTGCTGGTGATTACATCACTGGCATGGACAGCATTCGTCAGGCCTGAACAGGAGAGGCAGACAGCACTTGCGGAATCGGGCATAGAAGCTGCGGCTGCCCTGCCGCAGTTACAGCAGGATCAACCAGGAAAAGAGGGATTTGCTGAAGGATTGATGCAGTTCTGGGCTTTTACAGGTTTCCGGAACGTCACTTCCGGCCACCTGATAATGATAGTGGTAGGATTGATTTTCATCTTTCTGGCTATAAAATATGAATATGAACCCCTGCTGCTGGTACCCATCGGTACCGGTATACTTATAGGTAATATACCCTTCTTTACGGACGGGGGGATGAACCTCCAGGTTGGAATCTACCAGCAGGGAAGCGTGCTCAATTACCTCTACTTCGGAGTTATGAAGGGTGTCTATCCACCTCTTATCTTTCTGGGCATAGGAGCCATGACCGACTTTTCCTCGCTGATCTCCAACCCAAGGCTTCTTCTGCTTGGGGCAGCTGCACAGGTGGGGATTTTTGCAACCTTCATCGGTGCACTGCTGCTCGGTTTTGCTCCTCCTGAAGCCGGAGCTATCGGCATCATCGGTGGCGCTGACGGTCCGACGGCAATATTTCTCTCATCCCGTCTCGCCAATGGTATTAATATACTGCCTGACGGTACCACGGTAAAAAACCTTATCGGTCCCATTGCCATAGCCGCATACTCCTACATGGCACTCGTACCGGTTATCCAGCCGCCTATCATGCGGCTCCTAACCAGCAAAAAGGAGAGACTTATCCGCATGAAACCCCCACGCGCAGTTACTAAAACTGAAAAAATTCTCTTCCCGATATTCGGACTGCTGCTTACATGCTTTATATCTCCCAGTGCACTGCCACTCCTCGGAATGCTCTTCTTCGGAAACATTCTCAAGGAATCAGGTGTCACAAAACGACTGGCAGAGACAGCACGTACGTCGCTGATTGACATTGTCACTATCATGATCGGGCTCACCGTTGGCGCCTCAACACAGGCCGACGTCTTCCTGACAAGGGAATCAATAATGATATTCGGACTGGGTGCTGCAGCTTTTGCAGTAGCAACCACAATGGGAGTTCTGTTTGCCAAGGGTATGAATATCTTTCTGCCGGAGGGTGACAAGATCAACCCGCTCATCGGCAACTCAGGTGTATCTGCAGTGCCTGACAGTGCACGCGTATCGGAGATGGAAGGCCTGAAGGCAGACAAGACCAACCACCTGCTCATGCACGCCATGGGCCCCAACGTGGCCGGCGTTATCGGCTCAGCCATAGCAGCAGGGATTTTGCTCAGCTACCTGGGATAATTTTAGTAAGTTTGTTTCCAACCATCAATTCTGGTACCAGATGAAACAGGCAATAACAGGTAATGCCGGACCCAAGGTAAGGTCTGACATTGAAGTAACGCTTGAACTCACCGAGGCAGGCGGCATTGAACTGAACCTCAGGTCGAAGGTGAAAACAATGTACGGCAAAGCCATCGAAGAGCAATGCCGCACTCTTCTTGCTTATTTTGGCATTGAAAACGCCAGAGTGACAGTGAATGACTCCGGGGCTCTTCCCTTTGTCATTGCCGCCAGGATCGAGGCCGCAGTAAAAGCCCTTACCGGCACATCCAAATCATTCATCCCTGAGATGATAAGTGAGAATACCTATCACTCTGCACGTGACAGGTACCGGTTCTCAAGACTCTATCTGCCCGGCAACAGCCCGGGGATGTTCCTTAATGCCGGACTCCATTCACCTGACGGCGTGATCCTCGACCTTGAAGACTCTGTTGCGCCTGACAGGAAGGATGAAGCCAGGATCCTTGTCCGCAATGCCCTCAGGGCTGTCGACTTCTACGGGGCGGAGAGAATGGTGCGCATCAACCAGGGCCAGCGGGGCCTTGAGGATCTTGATGTGGTAATTCCCCATAACGTGCACCTTGTTCTCATCCCCAAATGCGAGGATGCAGATACTGTAAGGACTATTGACAAAAGGATCAGGGAGATAAAGCAACGCGAAGGTCAGACTGAGACCGTTTTCCTGATGCCGATAATCGAGAGCGCCCTGGGAGTGGAAAACTCCCGGGATATTGCCACTGCTGCTGAATCCGTTGTGGCACTTGCAATAGGTCTGGAGGATTACACCGCTGACCTGGGAGTGCAGCGCACAAAGGAAGGCAAGGAGTCACTCTATGCCCGTAACCGCCTCGTAGTGGCAGCCAAGGCCGCAGGGATCCAACCCATCGACTCGGTCTTCTCCGATGTAGGTGACATGGAGGGACTGCTTGAGAACGTGCTCTCTTCCAAAGCCTTGGGCTTCGAGGGCATGGGCTGCATCCATCCCCGCCAGATTGCTGTAATAAGGCAGGGTTTCTCCCCCTCGCCGGAGGAGATGGACAAGGCGAAGAAGATTGTAATCGCCTGGCGCGATGCTCAGGCCAAAGGCCTCGGGGTAGTCGCCCTCGGGACAAAGATGATTGACCCGCCGGTTGTTGCAAGGGCAGAAAAGACAATCACCCTGGCCGTAAGGCTCGGCATGCTGCCTGAAAACTGGATGGAAGAGGAAACGGTTAAAAACTAATGCAAACCCGGTCATGAAAACAGTAGAAAACGCAGCCGGCCGCATGGTGCCGGATGAGATAAACGGAAAAGAGGCCGTGCCGTTCAAAGGCGTAGGCAAACACCGGCCCACCGGGAGAAAATATGCCCCTCCCATCCCCACTTGCATCGACTACCCGGAGGATAATAACAAGGTCATAGGTTCACTTCGTGAGGCGCTTGTCCGTTGCGGTCTGAAAGACGGCATGACAATTTCAACACACCACCACCTTCGTGATGGTGACCTGGTAAGCAACCAGATTTTTATAATCGCTTCGGAGATGGGCGTCAAGGACCTTGTCTGGCTGCCCTCTGCATCATTCCCCTGCAATGATCCTGTAATCCAATACCTTGAGGACGGCACTGTTAACCGTATTGAGGGCAGCATGAACGGCCCCCTGGGTATGTTCGTATCGGAAGGAAAGATGAAGGGAACAGCTGTCCTTCGGTCTCACGGCGGACGCGTACAGGCAATACAGGATGGCGAGGTGAAGATTGATATAGCCGTGCTGGCAGCACCTGCAGCCGACTCCTTCGGAAATGCGAAAGGAACCGGCGGACCCTCAGCTACCGGCGTAATAGGCTATGCGAAACCAGATTATCTCTACGCAGAGAAGGTAATCGTTGTTACCGATAACCTGGTTGACCTTCCATGCTGGCCAATGGAAATAGAGGGTAACTACGTCGACTATGTAGTCGTTGTTGACAAGATAGGCATCCCTGAAAAAATAGTCTCGGGTACCACTCAGATTACCAAAAGTCCTGACAGGCTGCTGATTGCCGAACTGACAGCATCATTTCTTGAGAAATCCGGGCTGCTTCGCAACGGCGCAACAATGCAGGCAGGGGCAGGAGGGACGAGCCTTGCCATTGCCGTTTTCGTTCACCAGATGCTTAAGAAGAAGGGCTGGAAGCTCAGCTTCGGCTTCGGAGGCAGCACAAAATACATGGTTGACATGCTTGAGGAGGGCCAGATGGGAGCAATACTTGATGCCCAGGCCTTTGACCTTGATTCGGTGAAGTCGATCGAAAAGAATATGAACCACATTCCTTACCCTGTCTTCAACGCATACAACTACCATTCAAAAGGCAACCTGACCACCATGATGGACATCATGATACTGGGAGCCACGGAGATAGATACAAATTTCAACGGTAACGTCGTCACCCACTCTGACGGCCTTCTGCTGCATGGTATTGGCGGCTGGCAGAATTGTCTCCACGCCCGTAACGTGATTATACCCGTTCCGTTGTTCCGAGACAGGATTCCGGTGATAGTTGACCGCGTTACTACCCTTTGCGGGCCCGGCGAGCTGATAGACGTTATTATTACAGAGAGAGGTATTGCAATCAACCCGCGCAGGCAGGATCTGATAGACTCTGTACGGGGCAAGGGTCTTCCCCTGGTGACAATTGAAGAGCTGAAGGAGACAGCCGAAAGGATTTGCGGCAAGCCTGAAAAGGCAGCCTTTGACGATAGGGTGGTGGCAGCAATCAAATGGGTTGACGGTACTGTGATTGATGCCGTCCGCAAAGTGAAGAGATAAACTATTTGCTATGGAGATGAAAAGATACAGGTGCCCGGTATGCGGGTACATTTATGACCCTGCGACAGGTGACCCGCAGAACGATGTAGCACCCGGAACAGCATTTGAAGATCTGCCTTCGGGATGGTCCTGCCCGGTTTGCGGCGCACCGCACGATGAGTTGGAAGAGTACAGCTAGTCTTCTTCAGGGATGTGCCTGAGCACATCAATAAGAAGATCCCAGAACATCTGAACGGTCTCTATCTCGATCCGTTCCTCGGGAGTATGGGCTCCCTTGATGGTCGGACCAAATGATATCATGTCTATTCCCTTGTATTTCCCAAGGATGAGACCGCACTCAAGCCCTGCATGAATTGCCTTCACCTGGGGCACTTTACCGAAGAGCTTGCGGTAAGACTCAATCATCAGCCTGAGTATGGCAGAGTTCATGTTTGGCTGCCAGCCCGGATATCCGTCTGAATGAGTTACTGTAGCCCCGGCGAGATCAAAGCTGGTCTCAGCCTTCATAGCAGCATAATGCTTCGCCTCCTCGGAGGAGCTTCGCTGAGTTGTGACAACGTGAATCATGTTGTTGTCAGTTAGCCTGATGGTTGCGAGATTGCTTGAAGTCTCAACCAGGTCCGGAATCTCCTTTGACCATCCGATTACGCCGTGAGGTACTATACTCAGTGCACCGAGCAGCCTGTGCTGCGTAGCTCCGTCAAGTACCGTCTCCGGCACATCGGCCGGGGTGGCCGCCACCTTCATCTCCGGCTCAAGCGAGCCATACTCATCCCTGACAAGAGTATTATATGATGCCGTGTCAGCCAGTATCTTCTCTTCAAAAGCGGGATTGAATGTCACAGTCACAAATGCTTCCCTGGGAATGCCGTTGCGCAGATTACCGCCTGAAAAGTTGCTTATCCTGATGTCATATTTTTTTTCAAGATCCTGCAACAGTCTGGAAATGATCTTTATGGAGTTGCCGTAGCCCTTATGTATCTCATCACCTGAATGGCCGCCGTGCAGACCTGTGACTGAAATGTTCATGGCTCTGTGGCCTGAAGTGACCTTCTCAGGCGTATAGGGCAGCAGTGCCTGTGTATCAATGCCGCCGGCGCAGCCGATAAACAGAATTCCCTCATCCTCAGAATCGAGGTTCAGCAGGATTCGTCCTTTGAAGAAGTCAGGCCTCAGGTTTATTGCCCCGGTCATCCCTGACTCCTCATCAACTGTAAAGAGACACTCAATGCGGCCGCACTGCAGGTATGGATCCGTCAGAACGGCCATCTGTGCGGCAATGCCTATTCCGTCATCTGCCCCGAGGGTGGTTCCGCTTGCCGTCACCCACTTGCCGTCAACAACCGGAATGATTGGATCTTCAGCCCAGTTGTGCGGATGGGCGGCATTCTTCTCACCTACCATGTCAAGATGGCTCTGAAGAACCACAGTCTGTACCTTCTCTTTGCCCGGAGCGGCTTCCCTTATTATAAGAATATTTCCGACGCTGTCTTCTCTCGCTTCAAGGTTGTGCTTCTGCGCAAAATCAAGCATATATGCCCTGATTCTTCCCTCATTCTTTGACAATCTGGGAATCTTGCAGATCTCTTCAAAGTAACCCCATACCTTCCTTGGCTTCATCTCCCCCAGTTCACCCATGCTGTTCTTATTCTTTATGTTGTGCACTTTGGCGGTAAATATAGTTTTTTTCCATTGCAACCTTTATGAATTTTACCTGCTGAAACTCTTTTTTTTAACACAATAAAAACTATATTTTTACGGGAAACGAAAAACACAGATTAACTAATACGACTATGGCTAAACGTACTATTGTTACCTTGCCGGGTGACGGCATCGGCGCCGTTGTACTGAAACAGGCAATCCGCGTCCTTGATGCGGCTGGTTTTGAGGCTGATTATGTACACGGAGATATCGGCTGGGATTTCTGGTGCCGTGAGGGAAATCCGCTTCCCCAGCGTACAATTGACCTCATAGCTGAACATAAGATCGCTCTATTTGGTGCCATTACCTCAAAACCCAAGGATGATGCTGTTGCAGAACTCTCACCGGCCCTCCAGGGAAAAGGATTCACCTACAGCAGTCCCATCGTGGGTCTGAGGCAGCACTTCGGCCTCGATATCTGCGTCAGGCCTTGCCGCAGTTACAAGGGCAATCCCCTTAACTTCATCCGTCGGGGCAAGGATGGCAACCCGGAAGAACCGATGGTTGACGTGGTTATCTTCAGACAGAACACCGAGGGTCTCTACGGAGGTGTGGAATGGTCCAATCCTCCTCAGCAGGTCTATGACGCACTGATGACCCATCCCAAGTTCCGTGACAACTTCGGCTGGTGCCCGAAGGAGGAACTGGCTGTCTCTACCAGGATCTTTACAAAGAAATATACTGAACGAATCGTGAGGGCTGCCTTCGAACACGCAGTAAAATACGGCTACAAATCTGTCACTGTTTGCGAAAAACCCAACGTGATCCGCGAGACATCAGGTCTCATGTGGAAAATTGCAAAGGAGATGCAGAAAAATGAGTTCCAGTCAATCCAGCTGTGGAACACCAATATAGATGCACAGATGATGTGGCTGACCAAGAACCCCGAAGACTACGGAGTAATCGTCGCAGGCAACATGTTCGGCGATATTGTTTCAGATGCATTCGCAGGACTGATCGGCGGTCTCGGCTTTGCCTGCAGTGCCCAGTTCTCCGAAGACGGCATAGGAGTGTTTGAGCCCACCCACGGATCGGCTCCCAAGTACGCCGGATACGAGGTCTCAATAGTCAACCCGATTGCAATGATTGAATCGGCCTGCATGATGCTTGACTATATTGATGAGAAGGGTATTGCAGCGCGGATACGAAAGGCTATTGCCGAGGTCATCGAAGAGGGAAAGGTAAAGACCTATGATATGATGAAGATGACCGGCAAGCCCGAGGTGGTGACAATGGGTGCTGCTTCTACCATTCAGATGACAGATGCCGTAATTGCACGTTTAAAATAGGCTGCCATGACCGAGGAGATAAAAAAACTCTGGCCCGAGCTGGAATGGATCAGTGATCCGGACCTGCGTGAGAAAACGGCACGTACATGGGAGGTGGCGCTGGAACGAAGCGTTCTTACCGCTGATGACCTTAACCGCATACCATTTACACTGCTCTGCGGACCTGACCTGAAAGTTACATTCATGGACCATAAGAGATGTGTGGTTCATGTTGCACGTGAAGCCGGCAACAAGATGAACGAGTTCTTTCGCGAGGATCTTCCCGTCAATATGGATGTGTTGATCTCAGGCGCAATACTTGCTGATGTGGGTAAGATGCTCGAATATGAACTCGACGCGTCCGGAAAAGCCGTTCAGGGCAAATATGGACAATATCTGAGGCATCCGTTCTCCGGTGTCAGCCTGGCAGAAGAGTGCGGCGTGCCGCCTGAGGTATGTCATATAATTGCGGCCCACGCCCATGAGGGTGACCTGGTGAAGCGCACCACCGAGGCCTATATTGTACATCATGCAGACTTCATGACATTTCTGCCATTCAAGAGCAGACTGATCGTTTGATCAGTCTGCTCAGGCAGCAGGCCGCAGTCAGTAGTGAATTATGCGACTAGCAGGCAGTTAGTTACACTGATAACCTCTGTTTTTAGAGTTTGGTGTCCGTGTTAACACTATTGCCCTCCCTGCAACCTGGCTCCTTCGCTAAAATGACCCACCGGGTCATTTCTTTACGCTCGGCCCTCTATTGCCTGTTGCCTGTCATGGCCCTCCTCACATTCTCATATCCCATCTTATCCACCTTGCGGTCATACGTCATCAGTCCGTTTGTCTCTGTCTCCACATCTGTGGTCTGGGTGTAGACCGAAGCGCTGAGACCCTTCTCAGCCACCATCTGCCGTACCAGGAAGTAGAAATCTTCATACTTCCTGAGCAGTGCCGTGCTGTCACCCATCTTTTCGTATCCCCAGTTTTTCTGTTCCCAGGTATGTCCCTGAACTGGCAGCCCCAGCCCTCCGAATTCACCAAGAACAATAGCCCTCTCTTTCCCGGCCTTTGGGGCAACAGGATCAGGATAGTGATGAATGTCAAGGATATGTCCCGTTCCGCGGTCGGTCCAGCCTGATGCACTGTTGACCAGCCTCGTGGTGTCAAGTGCCATTACATACCTGGTCACCCCCGGAGTATCATACTGTCCCCATCCTTCATTGTATACTACCCACATAACAATTGAAGGATTGTTGAATTTTGTCTCTATCATTCTTGTCAGTTCTGTCATAAAGAGTGAGGAGTCAGACGAACTCTTTGAAATGTCTGGCATGTCACCCCATATGTAATCGTCACCGCTGGGCATATCCTGCCAGACCAGCATACCCATCCGGTCAGTATGGTAGTAAAATCTCCGATTCTCAACTTTGACGTGTTTTCTGAGCATGTTGAATCCCATCTTTTTGAGCATCTCAATGTCATATTTCATTGCCTCATCTGACGGGGGGGTGTACAGGCCGTCAGGCCAGAAGCCCTGGTCAAGCGGTCCGTTCTGCCATACAAACTTGTTGTTCAGCATTATGCGTGTAAAACCGTCATCACCTGTCCCCAGCGATATCTTACGCATGCCTGCATACGATTTCACCTCGTCAGCTACCATGCCTCCGGTGATAAGCCTGACATGCAGATCATAAAGGAAGGGATCTTCAGGGCTCCAAAGCCTTGCATCAGGTACCGGCAGGGTAAGCGCTGTGCCGGTTAATCCTGAGGTGACAGCCACTGTTTGTCCATCCATGAGCAATGTCACCTCAGCAAGTGACGGTGCCATATCCACAGGCGGGCAGCCCTCCGGACCCTGGCACCTCTCTTCCATGACTGTCACACGAAGATGTCCATTGTCAATGTCGGGAACGATCCGCAGATCGCCAATCCAGGTCTTATCCACCGGTTCGAGCCATACACTCTGCCAGATGCCACTGGAGGGTGTATACCAAATTCCTCCCGGCTTCAGAACCTGCTTGCCCCTGGGCTGTCGTCCCCTGTCGGAAGGATCAGTTACCCTGACCACAATGCTGTGCACTTTTGACCCTGCGAGAAAGGGTGTGATATTGCATGAGAACGGATCATACCCGCCACGGTGGCTGACAGCAAAATTGTCGTCGATCCAGACCGTTGTCTCCCAGTCCGATGCTTCAAAATTGAGTATCAGCTGCTTCTCCTTCCAGCGTCTTGGGATGGTGAATTCACGTGAATACCAGAGTGCCAGCGAATCGGTAATGCGGGCCTTGACTCCGGAGAGAGCTGATTCTGCGGGGTAGGGGACAAGTATCTTACCCTGTGGTTCAGGGCGATCAGCCTCCTTCGGGCAGATTGAATAGTACCACAATCCGTTAAGACTCATCCATTCAGCCCGCTCCAATCCCGGACGGGGATATTCCGGCCATGGCATGGCCGGATCTATACTCTCACCCCAGACCGTGAGGAGCGGATTTTCAGCAGGTTTCCATACGGTTTCCTTTTCACCCGTACAAAATGTCATCACTCCGGCGGTGACAAACAGTACCGGAATAAATAAAGACTTCATATAAGATCTGATTGCGAATCAGCCGAGCTTCATCTTCTCGACCTCTTCCATGTTGCGTTCATTGTTCACGATCTTTCCCATCGGTGTGTATAGCCACTCAATAAGATCCTGATACTTTTCGGTGATCTTTCCCCTGACGATCTTCATGGTTGAGTTCATCATGCCGTTGCTCTCATTGAAGCTCTCGTTCAGCACACCAAGCGCAACCGGCAGCCAGCGGTGCGGAAACATGTGACCGTACTTTCCATTGATGCGGTACTCATTTACTTCATTCTCAATAAGATTTAGAACGGCCCTCTTACCTTCCTCTGTGGTGGCAGTCATATTCCGATCTTCGAGGTAAAGCTTCAGCGCATGCTGGTTGGGTACAATCAGCGCTACCGTGTAGGGCTTCTGGTTATTGTAGAGCATGCATTGGTCGATGTATTTAGACTGTTCGCTGATAGCTTCCTCTATTCCTTCAGGACTGAATTTCTCGCCGTCGTCAGCAATGAGCAGGCTTTTAAAACGGCCAAGAACGTAGAGAAAACCGTCTTCACTCATATATCCCATATCACCGGTATAGAGCCAGCCGTCACGTATTGCATCATTGGTGGCGGTTTCGTTCTTCCAGTAACCATGCATGACGTTGCCGCCGCGGATCACGATCTCGCCCTTCTGGCCAACCGGCAGTTCATTGCCGTCATCGTCACATATCTTCAGGTCCATGTTGTTTACAAGGTAACCTGACGATCCCAGCTTATGCCTTGCTGCCGAGTTGGAGGAGATGATGGGGGATGCCTCCGAGAGACCGTAGCCCTGGTACATCGGTACCCCGATTGCATAGAAGAAGCGCTGCAATTCTATGTCAAGAAGTGCACCGCCTCCTATAAAGAAATCAAGTTCGCCACCGAATGCCTCTCTTACCTTGCTGAACAGTATTTTATCGAATAACCTGAGCAGCGGCTTCTTCAGTTTCTGAATCCCGAGTCCCTTGTTGTAACCTTCCCTGTTATAGGAATATGCCATCTTCAGGGCGAAGTTGAAGAGGGCTTCCGTCATAATACCCTTCTCCTTAATCCCTTTTTCGATGTTTTTACGGAAGTTTTTAGCCAGTGCCGGAACGCTCAAAAGCAGGTTCGGCTTTATCTCTTTCATACAGATCGGGATATTCCGAAGTGTCTCCATGGGAGTCTTGCCTACCTTCACTGAGGCGATGCTGGCTCCCTTGCCCATGAAGGCGTATATGCCTGCCGTGTGCGCAAAAGAATGGTCCCAGGGGAGGATAAGCAATGTCTTGTAATACTGCGGGATATCCATCAGGCTGTATGACTGGTAAACGTTGGTAACGTAATTGCCGTGCGTAAGTATGATACCCTTGGGGTCTGCCGTAGTGCCTGACGTATAGCATATATTGGCATAATCTGATGGAGTAATGGAAGCTGTGAACTCTTCGAAGCTCTTCCTGTTGGCAGGAATCTCCAGCCACTCACGGCCGATCTTTCTCACTTCGTTGAAATGGATCTGGCCCTCGGCATACTCTTCCATGGGATCCATGAATATGACCTTTTCCAGGTCCGGACACCGGTCAATCACCTCGAGTATCTTCGGTGCCTGGGTACTTGAGGTGATTACCATCTTTGACCCTGAGTGGGTCAGCCGAAATTTGATCTCTTCCGGATTAAGCTTAATTGAAATAGGCACAGTCACCCCTCCTGCATAGAGTATCCCCAGTTCCCCAATGACCCAGCTGTTGCGCCCGTCAGCCAGCAGGCTTACCCGGTCACCCTTATTGATGCCAAGTTGCATCAGACCGGCTCCGAATTCGTGAACCTGACGCCTTGTTTCCTGATAGGTAGTGCCTTCATATTTCTCCTGCAGCTTCTCCCACAGGTAGATATTGGTCGAATACTTTTCCACATTTTCTTCGAAGAACCGGATAATTGACTTCATCTCTGAGATTTTTTAAAGTGTTAAAAAACGCGATCTAAGATAGAAAAAGAATTGGCTTGCATGGACAGGATTCCGGATAATTCATTGCATTTTTGCAATGTATACAATATCTTTATCAAGGAAAATATTGAAAAACTGTTATTTATGAAGAGAATCCCGCTTGTGTTTCTTGCAGCCGTACTGCTGCTTACCCCTTCATGTGATTTTATGAAGAGTATCAATCCTTTCGGAAAGAAGACCCGTGAGGCTGAAGCTCTCAGGCAGCAGCAGGAGGCATTCCGCATTGCCGATTCGATTCGTGTGGCCAAGGAGAAGGAGAAGGAGGATGAAGCTGAACGTGTCCGTCAGGCAGAGCTCGCCCTGGCAGTTGAAGAGCAGGTAAGGGTTATGACTGGATACCATGTAATCGTGGGCAGTTTCCTGACACCTGCCTATGCCAGTGCGTGGCTGGAACATATCAGGAGTTACGGCTATGATGCCCAGCTGATTGACATGAACGGAGGGAAATGGCAGCTGGTTTCAGCTCAGTCGTTCTCTGACCTCCACACAGCATGGAACTCGCTGGCCGCCATTCAGGACAAGATTAACGGAGAGGCCTGGGTTTACAGGAAGAACTGAGGGCTACCTGTAAATGGTTGCTGACCTGTCAGGGCCAACGGAGACAATGGTTACCGGAACACCTGTCTCCCTCTCGATGTATTCAATGTATTCCTTAAGCTCTGATGGCAGCTCATCCCAGCTACGGCATCCGGTTATGTCACATTGCCATCCCCTGAAGGAGATATAATTCAACCCTTCAATATCATTGAGACAATAGGGAAGTTCTGTCTGCTCCCTGCCTTGGACTGTATAGGATCTGCATACTTTTACTTCACTGAATCCGGACAGGACATCAGCCTTCATCATGAGAAGCCTTGTCACTCCGTTGACCATAATGGCATATTTCAGAGCCGGAAGATCAAGCCATCCGCAGCGGCGTGGCCTGCCTGTGGTGGCACCGTACTCATTGCCCCGGTCACGCATGAGATGACCGTCAGCGTCATTAAGCTCGGTAGGGAAGGGGCCGCTGCCCACCCTTGTGCAGTAGGCCTTGAAGATGCCGAATACCTCCCCTGTACGGGCAGGAGCAATCCCCAATCCGGTGCAGGCCCCTGCCGCAACGGTATTTGACGAGGTGACAAAGGGGTAGGTCCCGAAATCAATATCAAGCATAGTCCCCTGGGCTCCTTCCGCAAGCACCCGCTTACCGGCCTTAAGAGCCATGTCAATATGATAGTCAGCATTCACGGCCGTAAACTGCTTAAGGAACTCCACCGCATCAAACCACTCATCCTCAAGAGCCTTAAGATCACCGCTGTAGCCGTAACCCTGCAACATCCGCAGGTGCTCGTTCACACGTGTGCGGTAGAACTCCCTGAAGTCATGCCTGAGAAGATCACCCACTCTGAGCCCGTTGCGTGAAGCTTTGTCTGTGTATGCCGGACCTATTCCCCTCAGGGTGGACCCTATCTTCGCCTCACCCAGCGATTCTTCCTGAGCAGCATCCAGCAATTTGTGGGTGGGCATGATCAGGTGTGCCTTGAGCGAAATAAGCAACCTTGAACGTACTGTTGAAATATCTATTCCCAGACTCTCCACCTCACGGCGGAAGACTACGGGATCAACCACCAGCCCGTTGCCGATGATGTTAATCTTCTCCTTGTGAAAAATACCTGACGGAATAAGATGCAGCACATGCTTTGCCCCTTGAAACTCGATGGTGTGACCTGCGTTTGGCCCGCCCTGAAACCTTGCTACTATGTCATACTGAGGAGTTAATGCATCCACAATCTTCCCCTTACCTTCATCTCCCCATTGGAGCCCCAGTAAAATATCAATCTTCATTATTGCACTATAATCCTGATTAGACAAAACAGGTCCGAAGTTACAAAATAAATCGGCGTCAACGGCTCTTTACTCCTCATCCTTTTCCTGTACACCGTAAACATAAAGGGCGTAATGGTGCAGAGCGAAGGAGTTTTCTTCACACGCACTCCTTATGATTTCATTTATGCGGGGATCACTGAACTCAATCACTTTTCCTGATTTTGTGTCAATAAGGTGATCATGTTGCCCTGACCTGTAAGTTTTTTCATATTGCGCCTGGTGACGCCCGAATTTGTGCCTGGTAATCAGCTTGCAGTCAAGGAGCAAATCAACCGTGTTGTATAGCGTGGCCCGCGATACCCGGTAATTCTTGTTCTTCATATAGCCGAAGAGTGATTCTATGTCGAAGTGCCCTTCCCTGGAATAGATCTCATCCAGAATTGCATACCGCTCAGGCGTCTTCCTCAGGCCACTGGATACAAGATACTCGGTAAAGAGCTGCTTAACTACCGACCTGGCATCATCTGCTGACATGGCTTCTTGCTTTTTCCCGGACTACCGGGGTCTACTCAATAAATTCCTCAATTCTCTTCACACTTGCTATGCCCTTAATGTTGGAAAGCTGCATGATCAGGTTGTTCAGGTCACGCGTGTGATGAACGTAAAGGTCAATAGTTCCCTCGAAGATGCCGTCATACACGGATACGTTTATGTTCCGTATGTTGACATTCAGCTCCTTGGAGATAATTGTGGTCACCTCGTTCACCAGCCCGATCCTGTCAATACCGTTGAGGCTTATCCTTGCAAGGAAAGAGGCAAGCTTATGAATCGTCCACCTGACAGGTATGATCCTGTTACCCTCACTGGACATCAGTTTGACGGCAACAGGGCATTTCGGCTTATGAACGAAGATATTGTTGGAGTGATCAACATAACCTGTAACCTCGTCACCCGGAATGGGCTGACAGCATGGCGCAATGATATAAGAGTTACCGGTATTGTCAACATTCTCCCTCAGCAGGTACGGATGGCTCTTGTCTATGGTGCCCGGAACAGGAGGAACCTCTTTTGTCTCGGCTCCCTTGCGGGTGACACCTCCTACAGCAAGCCTCCAGTATTTGCGAAGGCTTCCCTCCGGAGCCTTCTTTAAAACCTTCCTGAGCTCATCAAGATTGATAAGCCCCAGCCCGATACGCGAATAGAGTTCATCCTTATTGAGTAACTCGTAATTATCAAGTAACTTCTTGATTATATCTGAATTTGGCAGAATGCCCAGCTCGCTTAGCCTCTGTTCCAGCATCTCCATACCCTTCTGTATACGGTCAGTCGACTGGTCCCTCAATGCATCCTTTATGGCATTCTTTGCCTTTGCCGTATGAGCATACTCAAGCCACTCCTTCTCCGGCTTTGCAATATCGGAGGTGATAATCTCAACCTGGTCTCCGCTCTGCAGGGTGGTGGATAGGGGTGAAAGCTTGTAGTTCACCTTGGCGCCTATCGCTTTGTTGCCGATGTCAGTGTGTATCTCGTATGCAAAGTCGAGAGCCGAGGCACCCTTAGGCAGGTTGACAAGCAGACCCTTAGGGGTGAATACCATGATCTCCGAGGAGAAGAGACTCATCTTGAATTCATCAAGGAAGGTGATGGGATCGGACATCGGGTTTGCAAGCATTTCCCTGATATGCTTGAGCCACTTGTCAAGTTCGCTCTCTGACTGTGCAGTGTCTCCCTTGTATTTCCAGTGCGCCGCAAAGCCTCGCTCTGCAATGTCATCCATCCTCTGGCTGCGAATCTGCACCTCAACCCATCGACCCTCGGGACCCATAACAGTCAGGTGAAGAGCTTCGTAACCGTTGGGTTTGGGCCTGCTGATCCAGTCACGCAACCTGTCAGGCTTGGGTGTGTAGATATCTGTAATGAGTGAGTATATCTGCCAGCACTGAGCCCTCTCACTCATCTCCGGACCCGGCTCGAAGACAATACGGACAGCCAGAAGATCATACACCTCCTCAAAAGGAACGTTTTTAGACTGCATCTTCTTCCAGATGGAGTAGATAGACTTGAACCTGCCGGAGATGTCAAATATGATGTTATTGTTGTTGAGCTCTTCAATAATCGGCAGACTGAACCTGTTGATAAGGGCAAGGTTTTTCTTCTCGTCCATCTTGACCTTGCGCGCGATCTCATCGTAGATGCGCGGATGCCTGAACTTGAAACTCAGATCTTCAAGCTCTGTCTTTATGGCGAAGAGTCCCAGCCGGTGCGCCAGCGGGGCATACAGATAGATTGTCTCGCCGGCTATCTTCATCCTCTTGTGCTCGGGCATCGAGTCGAGGGTGCGCATGTTGTGAAGCCTGTCGGCAATCTTGATGAGAATGACCCTGAAATCGTCCGAGAGAGTCATAAGCATCTTCCGGAAGTTCTCAGCCTGCAACGAATTGGTCTCCTTGTTGTAGGTGCCTGAGATCTTGGTCAGACCATCTATGATTGAGGCAATCTTGGGTCCGAACTGTTTCGATATCTCTTCCAGGGGTATCCCGGTGTCCTCAACCACATCATGCAGAAGCGCTGCAGCCACTGACTTGGCACCGAGACCAATCTCCTGATTCACTATCCTTGCTACATTAATGGGATGGATGATGTACGGCTCACCTGAGTTCCTGTACATATCGCGGTGAGCATCATTGGCAAACCTGAAGGCCTTGTCAATCAGTTCCCTGTCACCGGGTTTGTCACACCTGTAGAGATTGTCAGTCAGCAGGCGGTACTCTGATTCAATACGGCTTATATCCTCCGGGGTGAGTATTTTTGTTTTTACCATTGGTGATGCCCTGCAAGGGAGTGTCAAATATACGAAAAACAGGCCATTTTAATTGTGCTGTCAGGGAAGTATAGTTACTGTGCCGTTCCTGATTTCTGTGCTACCGGAGGGTGTGATGAGACTCAGTCGCCAGAGGTATACTCCCGGAGGCAGTGGTGAACCGTTGAAGTTGCCATCCCAGGCTTCACCATGATCGGTAGTACGGAATATCAATGCCCCGTTCCTTGAGTAGATCCGGAAATCATACGCTTCAGGCATAAATGAGAACTCCGGACTGAAAGTTTCGTTCTCCCCGCCTCGTCCCGGAGTGAATGCATTGGGCACGAAAATATTTTCTGTGGCCGATATTACTGCGGCGGATGAGCTGTGCACCGGCATGCCGGCCGGCGCTGCAGGATCCTCAGCTGTGACCCGGTACAACACTTCGGTGGAGATGACTTTATCTGCAAAGGCCGAATAATCCTCTGACCATACCGTGTCCGACAGTGCGCTCTCAACTTCCTGCAGTCCCTCTCCCGTATCACGCCACACTGTGAAGAGCTCTCCGCCGCCAGGCACAGGCCTGTTCCACAGGAGCCCAATGCGCGTTCCGGTTATTCCTGCTTCAAGAACCATATTCCGGGCAGGGTTTGAAAGAGTGGACTCCAGGCCGCAACCATTGACGGCAGAAATCCTGTAAAGTGTTGTTAAGGTGGTGTCAGCTCCAGGTACCTCAAAATAAACCTTTCCTGATGACCCTGATGCAGTGGCGGCCTGGTCCCATGAAGCCGCTGCACTGTTGTACCTGAACAGACGGTAGTCAACCATGTCAGTGGCCTGGTCATAACTGCCTGACACCGTCAGCCCTCCGCTATGAACTGAAATGGCATCAAGGCTCACCCACGCAGGAGCAACTTCACTCCCCGTGGTGATACATGCTCTGTTGGAAGAGGAAAGAGGCCCTCCTGAGTCGTTGACAGTAACATGAAAACAGTATTCGGTATCCGGATCATACCCGGTGAATTCAAATTGTGTTGCAGCAGCAGATAATGCCTCGTCTCTGACGAATGTACCCGTGGCCAGCCGAATATGCAGGGTCTGGCTGAAAGCAGGATGCTGCTGATTCAAATAAGGTGTCCAGCTGACAGTGATCTTTACGGTACATTCATCATTCACGGCAGAGAGCCATACTGTGCTGAGCGGTTTACTCAGCGGACTGATATTCAGAGATGAATCCACCGCTGCCACTACATAGGTCACACTGCGGTACCTGGCTGCAGATGCGGTATGGGTGAATGTGGTGACAAAAGGCGACTTAACTGTGTCGATAGCCATGGCTGTTTCACCCGAATAGGTATATACCACATAACTGCCCACATCCGGAGAAACTGAGGGAAGCCATCGTATTTCCGCAAAACCAGTTGCAGGGTCAACGGTAACAATGTCGAGAACGGGTGAGTCAGGCTGATCCTCATCCTGCCCCGCCGCAGCCCATGACATTGACAATGCCATGAGCGAAATCGCCAATGACTTCAACAGTTTCATTTTGTGCCGGCAATGATAATGTAGGCCTCATCAGGTGAGAAATAGGACTGGAAGATCTTCCTGATCGTGGACGGGGTTATCGTTCTGACCGTCTCTGCAAGCCTTGTGTAGTAGTCAGCTCCGGCTTCATAGTCTATGACGCCCTTCATTGCCTCTGCCACTGAGAAGGGACCGTCGAACATCCGTGCGATCTCACCCATCATGTGATTCCTCACCAGTGTCATTTCGTCTTCGCCTGCTTCATGATGCATAAGACTCTCGATTTCCTTTCTTATTTCGTTCAGTGCAGCATCACGGTACTCATTTGCAACATCGGTCATCAGGGTGATGTAGCCGATATCCCTGAAGGCGCCTGCAACGGCATGAATACCATATGTGTAACCTTTGTCCTCCCTGATGTTGCGCATCAGCCTGGAGCCGAAATAGCCTCCGAGTATCATCGTTGCCACCTGTAGAGCCTGATAATCCGGATGTGTCCGGGTGATCCCCTTCCATCCCATTCTGACAGTGCTCTGCACGGGGCTCGCTACCTCGCGAAAGATCATTCCTGGCTGCGAAGACTCAAAAAACAGTGATGGAAATTCCGGCTGAACCCATTCGTTGCTGCCAGCATGTCCGAAATAGCGCTCCAGTACAGGCAGAGCCTGTTCAGGCTCCCTGCCGGCAACAGTAATATACATGTTCCCTGGCTGGTAATGCCTCTCATGAAACTGCCGGAGGTCAGTGGTGGTGAGTGAACGGTAATCTGATTCTGTGGTTATGCGTCCGTAAAGATTATCTGATCCGCAGAGTGCCTCGTAAAATGCCTCCCTTGCTATAACCGATGTTCTCTGCCTGCCGGTCCGGAAAGCCTGAACCCTTCTGTCTGTCAGCATCCTGAATTCATTTTCGGGGAAGGAGGGGCTGAACAGCACTTCGGCAGCCAGTGCCATGACCTCATCCAGCTTTCGGGCAAGAGTAACAGTAATCAGTCCGGCTGTATCCTTGTCAGCAAGATGGTTGAGGGCGGCACCGGTACTGTCAATAAGATCATTTATGCTGGCAGCATCATGATTCAGTGTTCCCTCGGTAAGCATAGCATTTGCCGTTGAGGCGGCCAGGTGGACATCTTCCATTATCTGGCCTGCCCTGAAGTTGAATTCAACCCTCAGAAGGTCAACGGTACCGTTGCCAACTAAATAAACCGGCACACCGTTACCCAGCTTAACCATGCCGGGAAGGCTGGTATCTCCTGCCGACGGAGTGATAATCCCGGGGACGTTGTGTATGACTTTATCTTTCATCTCTGCTCCGGCAGGTAGTGAATAATATTGCTGTTTTCTGTTCTGAAGGTCTTCCGGGATGCCTCGGATATCTCGCCGGCAGTAACACTCATATATTGCTCTTTCTCGGTATTGATGCCTTCCGCATCGCCAAGCACTTCGTGATAAGCGATGTTGAATGCCTTGTTGGCGGCACTCAGGTAGGACATCAGGCGGTGCGACTCATACCTGTTCCTTGCCTTATCCAGTTCGGCAGGTGTGACGGATTCCTCAATAATGCGGTTGAGTTCTGCCGTGACTGCTTCCTCGGCCATCCTGATGTCTGTTCCGTCCCTCAGCCTGCCGCTGAAGATGACAAGACCTGGGTCAGCATCACCGGACAGATAGATGTCGGCATCGCTGAAAAGCTCCTTCTGCCTTACGAGCAGAGACGGAAAACGGGCTGAGTCGCACCCGGCAAGGATATCAGTCATCAGATCGAGGATGTAGAAGTCACGGCTGCTTCTCGGGCCGGTATGGTATGCCATGAGAAGGTGTGCTGCCGGCACCTGCCGGTATACAGTCAGCTCCCTGCGCTTATCCTGCAAAGGTTCTGCCGGCAGTGAACGGCGATCAGTGGTGCCTCCGGGTATGTTGCCGAACCATTTCTCAGCGAGCGCAAAAATATCGTCAGGATTAACCCTGCCGGCAATGCTAAGGATGGCGTTGGACGGGTTGTAGTACCTGTCATAGAACCGCCGTGCAGATGCGAGGTCAGCCTTTTCTATGTGGCTGATATCCATTCCTATTGCCGGCCATCGGTAAGGATGGACCTGGTAGGCCAGTGGCCTGAGCAATAGCATCAGGTCACCGTAGGGCTGGTTCAGGTACCTCTGCCGGAACTCCTCGGTCACCACGCTCTTCTGGTTGCTCAGTCTCTCCTCGTTGAGGTCAAGCCCTCTCATTCTGTCAGCCTCAAGCCAGAGAGCCGTCTCAAGATTGTTGGCGGGCAGGGTAATGAAATAGTTGGTAATGTCATTGCTGGTGAAGGCGTTGTTCTCCCCTCCGGCCATCATCACGGGAATATCGAAGACAGGTACCGCCGTTGTGCCCCCGAACATCAGATGTTCAAACAGATGTGCAAAACCGGTGGAACCGGGATACTCATCCCTGGATCCTGCATCATAGAGAATGTTTACGGTGACCATTGGTGTGCCCTCATCCCGGTGCACCAGCACCCTCATCCCGTTGGCCAGCTTATGCCTCTCAAATCTGATCATAAATGCGAAATATGGCAAACTTACCAAAATAAATATCCTCTTCTCAATTTATCCTATATTTGTCTCCTGTGTATTTTCAAATTTTTTCTTCATGACTTTGAAGATCCTGTTAATAAGGCAGATACGAAATCTTAAATCTTTTCTGGCAGATCAGCAGACACTTATCTACCTGCTTAGTTTTGTCGTGGGCCTCATCAGTGCTCTGGCGGCGGTGGCAATGAAGAATGCCATCCATTATACCCACATGCTTTTTACCCAGGGTATAATGAAGGGAGCGGGAGGAGTACTTTCACTGGCATATCCGCTCTTCGGGATTTTTCTGACGGTACTGACTATGAAGTACCTGGTGCGTGACAACATCTCACACGGTGTAAGCCGCGTGCTCTATGCCATCTCCCGCCGTAAGAGCTATATCAAACCGCACAACAACTGGTCATCAATTCTTACAAGTTCACTGACAATCGGTTTCGGGGGGTCAGTAGGAGCCGAGGCACCCATAGTCCTCACAGGAGCATCGATAGGATCGAATATCGCCCGCTATTTCAGGCTTAACTACAAGAACGTTACGCTTCTCCTTGGCTGTGGCGCTGCCGGAGCCATATCGGGCATATTCAATGCACCCATCGGCGGCATCCTCTTTACCCTCGAGGTGCTGATGCTGGATCTTACAATGTCTTCTATAGTGCCACTGCTGATCTCGTCCGTAACTGCAGCAACCGTATCGTTCTTTCTCATGGGAGAAAACGTCCTTTTTTCTTTCCAGGTCAATCAGGGATTCATGCTCAGTGAGCTGCCCTATTACCTTATCCTGGGGGTTTTCTGCGGTTTCGTCGGTCTCTATTTCACCAGTGCAACTATTGCAATTGAGAAACTCTACGCAAAGATACCAGGCAAGTGGACCAGGATGGTACTCGGAGGATTGCTGCTTGGCAGCCTGATATATTTCTTTCCGGCCCTCTACGGAGAGGGATATAATACAGTCATGCTTCTGCTTGATGCCGAGAGTGGCATTAATCCTGGCACCGTGATGTTTGGTGAGGTTGCCTCCGGATTCTGGCCCTTTGCCATCCTGATGGCAGGGCTACTGCTGCTAAAGGTTGTCGCCACTGCCTCCACCAACGGAGCGGGCGGTGTGGGAGGAATCGTGGCACCGGTGCTCTTCACGGGAGGTGTGGCAGGATACTTTTTCGCGAGCTTCATGAACCATATCTTCGGCATTACCCTTTTGGAAAGCAGCTTTACACTGAATGCAATGGCAGGTGTCTTTGCTGCTGTACTGCATGCACCACTGACAGCCATTTTCCTGATAGCAGAAATAACCGGAGGATACGAACTGCTTATCCCTCTGATCCTTACAGCAACGGTGGCTTTTGTTACGAAAAGGACCTTCCGTAAGCACTCGATATACAACGAACAGCTTGCCCTCAGCGGCGAACTGATCACCCATGACAAGGACAAGGCGGCAATGACTCTGCTCGATTGGAAAAAGGAGGTGGAGAAAGACCTGGTCACCGTTAGCCCGGAAGGTAATCTCGGTGACCTTGTGAGGCTGATTGCCAAATCAAACCGGAACATCTTCCCCGTGGTGGATGAGTTTGGTATCCTCGAAGGAGTAGTGCTGCTGGACGATGTACGCGACAAGATGTTCAAACCTGACCTGTATGACAAGGTTACTGTCAGGGACCTGATGACTATTCCGCCGTCCTATATAGATTTGAATGAGAGGGGAGATGCTGTCCTTGAAGCTTTCGAGAGAACGGGTGCATGGAACCTCCCTGTTCTTGACAGTGGCCGTTATGTGGGGTTCATCTCCAAATCGAGGATCTTTTCTGCTTACCGCGAACTGCTAAGGCAATTCTCAGAGGAGTAGGCATCAGGCTTAAGCAAATAAAACCTGCGCGAAATCCCCTCCTGCAACAGGGAAACCTGCGTCATGAACATAATTGAGATTTAAATGTATATTTGTCATTGAACACTCCGTTTTACAGGTTTCAGTAAACGGTTAATTATCAACCGAATCAAGATTTTTATTATGGAAAGAGACAGCGCTGTTTTTGAACTGATCAGCCGGGAGCGCAAACGCCAGACTGATGGTATTGAACTTATTGCATCCGAAAATTTTGTCAGCCCGCAGGTGCTTGAAGCGATGGGCTCTGTTTTAACCAACAAATATGCCGAGGGCTATCCCGGTGCACGATACTACGGTGGCTGTGAGGTGGTTGATGAGGTTGAGCAGCTGGCAATAGACAGGCTGAAACAGTTATTCAATGCTGAGTATGCCAATGTGCAACCCCATTCAGGCGCCCAGGCCAACATGGCCGTCTTCCTTACAATACTGAAACCGGGAGACACCTTCCTGGGACTGAACCTGTCTCACGGCGGACACCTCTCACACGGATCGCCGGTGAACTCCTCAGGGATACTCTACAGACCGGTAGCCTACGGGGTGAAGGAGGAAACAGGCAGGGTAGACTATGACATGATGGAAGAGGTTGCACTTGCAGACCGTCCGAAGCTGATCGTCGGCGGTGCCTCTGCTTACTCGAGGGAGTGGGATTATGCCCGCATGCGCGACATTGCAGACAAGGTGGGCGCAATGCTTATGATAGATATGGCTCACCCTGCCGGACTCATCGCAGCAGGCCTCCTGGAAAATCCGCTTAAGTATGCACATATCGTGACCTCAACCACCCACAAAACCCTGAGGGGCCCGCGTGGAGGCATTATTCTCATGGGTAAAGACTATCCCAACCCATGGGGTGTCACAACACCCAAGGGCGAGATCAAAATGATGTCTGCAATGCTTAATTCGGCCGTTTTCCCAGGTATACAGGGTGGTCCCCTGGAGCATGTAATTGCAGCCAAGGCAGTATCGTTCGGTGAGGCATTAACACCGGAGTTCCGGTCCTACCAACAGCAGGTGAAGAAAAATGCCGCCAGGATGGCTGAAGCCTTCATGGCACTAGGCTACAAGGTAATATCAGACGGAACAGACAATCATTCAATGCTTATTGATCTGAGAACCCGCTTCCCGGAAATTTCAGGAAAAAAGGTTGAGAATACCCTGGTAAAGGCTCACATTACAGTCAATAAGAATATGGTACCCTTCGATTCCAGGTCACCGTTCCTGACCTCCGGAATAAGGGTGGGAACACCTGCTGTTACAACCCGCGGGCTGAAGGGGAATGATATGGAAACTATCGTCAGCCTGATTGACGAAGTGCTGGTAAACATTGAGAATGAGTCAGTCATAGCTTTGGTAGGAGAGAAGGTGGTAAAGATGATGAAAGACTATCCTCTCTTTTCAATGTAGGAAATTAATAATTCCTTTTGTACTTTTGTTGTCATGGAAAAAGTTGACCCTCAGACTGACAACCTGATATTCGTAGTTGATGATGATCCTGTTATAACAGGACTTGTCACCGCCCGTCTGGAAGCAGCCGGTTACAGGGTCAGATCATTCGCATATGCCGAGGAGTGCCTCGCCGTTTTGGCTGAAGAGCTGCCTGATCTGATTATACTTGATTTCTACTTTTATAAAGAGGGCGAGGTCCCGATGAACGGCATGGAAGCCTATGACGAGATAACCCGGCTGGCACCGGAGATTCCTGTAATAATGCTCTCTGCACAGGAAAAGGGAGAGGTGGTACTGGAGTTTGCCCGTAAGGGTATTGCTGACTATGTCATCAAGGATACGGACCTGATTGACAACCTCCAGATGTCAGTCAAAGAGGTCCTTGAGAGATAGCCTGCTGCCCTGATGGAATGGTACATGTACCTGGCTGTCATAGCCGCGGGCCTCTTTGCAGGATTTGTTAATACCCTTGCCGGCAGCGGATCACTGATTACTCTTCCCCTTCTGATGTTTCTAGGCCTTCCGGCCAATATCGCCAACGGAACCAACCGTATCGGGGTCTTTGTGCAGAGCCTTGTCAGCAGTATCAGTTTCAAGAAACAGAAACTCTATACGGTAGACGAGGGCCTTTGGATGTCTCTTCCTGCTGTGGCAGGCGCCCTGCTGGGATCACTCCTGGCTGTGCGGATCAATGAGCGTATCATGGAACTGCTCATCGGCGGCCTGCTGATCATCATGTTCTTCATCATACTCTACAAACCTGAGCAGTGGGTGAAGGAGCATGCTCAGTCAGCGATGTTGAGGCGTCGCTGGTGGGTGCCGGTAATCTTTTTCGTAATTGGCATTTACGGTGGTTTCATTCAGGCCGGCGTGGGTTTCTTTCTCCTGGGCGCACTGGTCCTGGGTGCCGGACTGGGACTCACCAGAGCAAACGCACACAAGGTGCTTATTGTCACTGCAATGACGACCATCGCCCTTCTGGTCTTTATCCTCAGTGATCAGATATATTACTTCTACGGTATCGTTTTGGCCATCGGCCAGGGCGCCGGCGGGTGGCTCGGCTCACGCGTTGCTGTCAGCTGGGGCCCTAAGGTGGTGCGTGTTATACTGCTGGTGGCTATCATGGCTTCAGCAATAAAACTTACCGGCCTGCTTGACCTTATGGTCAGGCTGTTCTGAAATAGTTAAATCTTATTTTAACCGGAAATCGTAGGTGATTGTCCCTTTCTGAATTATAGGGGCATCATTCTTTTCCTCGAACCTGGTCTTCAATGCCGCTTCCTTTGCAAGCTTAAGGAGATTTTCATCAAGTGTCGTCGATCCCTTCATCCCGGGAGTTGCCTCGGTGACCCTTCCGGAACGGTCAACTACTACCGCAACAACAACAATTCCGTCTTTCTGGATATTATAAGGTGGTTTGAAGAGGGACTGAGCCTTCCTTCCTCCGAGTTCAAAAGATATACTATTGGTTCCCATACCACCTCCAGGCCCGTAATTGAGTGCATCGGGTGTGCCTGACACAACACCCTGGTTGCCCTGCCCGCCTGCCACTCCCTGGCTCTGGCCTGAAGTACCTACATTACCTGCGTTGCTGAAGGCACCTCTGGCCCTGGCATTCTGCTGGTCAATGCGCCGCTGTTCTTCCTCACGCCGCCGACGCTCTTCCTCCTCCTTCTGAATCCGTTCCCGCTCAGCCTCCAGCTCCAGCTGCCGCTTTATCTCTGCCGCATGTGCCTCAGCCTGACGCTTCAGCTCCTCAGGACTGGGTTCTTTCTTCTTCACCTCCACAGCCTCCTCGAAATCCTGGGTCAGTAATGCCTCCTCAACTCCGGCATCCCCTGCGGACTGCGGCGGCGGAGGAGGGGATGAGACCGGCTCGGGCGCCGGCTCAAACAAACCGCTGCCCGTCTCGTCAAAACCGAAGTTGACAAGCAAACCCTCTTCAACCGGATCAGGCACCTTTACCTTAAAGGTGACCACGATGATTAGCAGTGCAATCAATAGATGTGCTATGGCGCTGATAATCAGACCATGTTTCCTTTCCCTTGAGAGAGGTTCCCCGGCGCTATTTTGGAGTAGTGGCAAGTATTAGCTTGTACTGGTTCTTGGCTGCAATATTCATAACGTTCACTACATACTCAACAGGAACACTCCGGTCAGCATGCACAGATATGTAAATCTCAGGACTGTCTTGCACCCTCGACTGCAACGCAGACTCGAGGTATTCAAGTTCTATGGGTTGATCTTCAATGAAATATTGAAGATCCTTTGTGATGGATACTGTGGTCAACGGACGGGCCGAAGACTGGGTGGTACCCTTTGGCAGTAACAGCTTCAGGGCCGTCGGGTGCACCAGGGTGGAGGTCAGCATAAAAAACAAAAGCAGCAGGAACACAATATCAGACATTCCCGCGTTGCTGAAGTTTATGCCGACCTTATTCTTGTTTGTTATTGCCATTGGTTACTGTTTTACTGGTTCATTGAGGATGTCAAGGAACTCGGTTGAGGTGGTCTCAAGCTGGAACACCACATTCTCTACCCGGACAACCAGCAGGTTATATCCGAAATAGGCCAGTATTCCGAGAATTAGACCGCCGACAGTGGTGATCAGAGCGACGTAGATACCACCACTCAGAGTGCTGATATCAAGACTGTTGCCCGCAAGTGACATCTCGTAAAATGCCTGTACCATCCCGATCACGGTACCGAAGAAGCCGAGTAGAGGAGCTGCACCGGCTATTGTGGCAAGCGTGGGGAATCTCTTCTCAAGCTTGTGGATCTCCAGCCTGCCAACATTCTCAATTGCCGAGGTCACATCCGCCAGAGGCCTGCCGAGACGGGTGATGCCCTTCTCAACCATCCTGGCCTGCAGTGAGCTCGTCTTTTTGCAGAGCTGAACGGCCGCTTCAACTTTGCCTTCATACATGTAATCCTTTATGCGGTTCATAAAGTTGGCATCGTATTTTGAAGCCTTTCTGATAACCAGGTACCTCTCAATGAATATGTACAATGCAAGAAACGAAAGCAGTGCTAGGACGTGCATAACCCATCCCCCTGCCAGGTAAAGGTCAGCCAGAGACATGGTTGCTTCTTCTCCGGCAACGGCGGCTGTGGTACCTTGTAATAAAATGTTAGCTGATATCATTGTCTGTGGTTTAAGATGTTAACAGTTTGACTTGCTTTTTTATATCATCGGGCGAATATAGTAAAAAACGTAGTACTTCACCTGTAAGTATACCATTGTTGATAACTAGAAGCCATTGTTGACAGGTTCCTGCACCTCAGTCTCTTTCTCACTGAGGGCCTTCTTCCTGCGCTTCTCTTCAGGCCTGACGAAGAGATCCGGGAGGGTATTGAAGTCACGCCTGTAAAACAGCCCGACACCCTGTGTGTATGGATAAACCTGGTAATACAGGTTATAGTTTGACCTGTTGAAAACCTTGAATCTCAGCATGTCCGTAAGTCTCACCTCCACTGTGAACTCCCCGCTGATGTTACTGGTGGAGGTGTTCGCCTGGTTACCCCTGACATCCACGTTACCGTTGACGGTAACCTTGTCATTTAACAGCTGGGTGGATAGAGCAAGCTCTACCTCCTGGTCAGTAAGCTCACTGCCGGGCCTGTAATTGAACCCGATGTCGAAATCGTTGCTGATCTGTGACAGCCAGTTGCTGAGCTGGTTGGAAAGCATCTCCGTGGTTGTGGTCACCCCTACGTTGGGTGACACGGGCAACCCGGCCTGACCAAACTGGGCGCCGGCCGTTGAACCGGAGTTGTAAAGCGAAGGATCAGTATAGAAACTGTTCATTACCAGGAGGTAAAGGAACTGTCGGCTGAGCTCCTCCTCTGTGTCGATGGCCACCCGCAGTAACTCCCGGGTCCTTTCATCAGCCGTCGGGAGATTAATATCGAAGCTGATGGACGGATTGAGCAGTCTGCCGGAGAGACTCAGTATGCACTCTACGGGGAGTTTTACCTTCAGCTCGGAGAATTCCTCCTCTCCGAAGATATCTGAGAGAGCTGCCTTGGTCCTGTAGAGAGCCCTGATATTCAGGCTGGCATCCTCAATGGGACCGTTCCACGAGACAGTGCCTCCCTCTTCCACGGCGAATCTCTTGTTCAGTATGCTCCCGAGGGTAAAGAGATAGTCACCGTCATCAATTACGTAGTTCCCTGCCATCCTGACGTCACCCCGTGAGTTGAGTGAAATATTCAGTTTCCCTTCGCCACGGCCTCTGATGACTCCCCCTGAAGTCTCGTCCATTATCAGCTGAACCTCTGCCTCCGGAGTCACCTCAAGATCGAAGTTGAGTTCTATCTTGCTCCCCTGTTTCTGCTTCGCGAAATTACTGCGTTCTGCCTGTTTTTCTACCTTTTCTTCGTCATGGTCAATAAACGTTATGTAGGGATAATCACTCACACTCGCCGAGGAGTTGAGCGGAACGAAGAATTCGGTATTCATATCGGTCTTTGCGGAGATGTTGAAGACGAGTCCGCCTTCACCTCCCCTGATACCAGCATAGCCTGAAGCATATGCCGTCCCGTAGAAACTGTCGGTGTCCTTGGGTTTCGTATTGAGCACCAGCATCTTCTCCATGTTGATGTCTAATGTGACACCTATATTCTGGAATGACCTGTGCGTAAGCATCCCGTTGATGGTCCCCTGGTTACGCTTTTCATCATAAATCCGGATGTTTTTGAAGATGATGCCGGAGGGAGAAAACCTCACACTGTCAGAGAAGCTGTACCGGGTCTGCAGGAAATCAACTTTCATGGAGGCGTCACGGGCCATAACCGAGCCAGACAGCTCCAGTTGCTTCAGCTTGCCTCTGAGTCTTATTGTTCCCGTGGCCACACCCCTTACGTCAGAGGCAAATGCTCTCAGGAAAGGGTTCAGGATGTCAAGAGGCAGATCGAATGTGCTGACGGCTATATCAGCCATCCTGCTCGAAGGGGCGTAGCTTCCCTTGATGTCAATGGACTTGCGTCCCGCAAAATCATTGCTCACATCTATGACAGCCACCTTTTTCCTTGGGTCCCACTCACTGCTGATTGACACCAACCCGTAGTTGTGATCATTCATCCTGAAGTCTGAAACGGTGATGCTGCTCTCGAAGAGCAGATCATTATATACATCGGAAAGAGTAATGCTTCCCTTCATCAAACCGTCAAAACTCATCACCGGAGCTTCGTCTGCCTTCTTTGGACTGCCCTTGATCAGGTTGTTGAGGTATGACATGTTTAGTCCTTCGAAACTTAGCGAGAGCTTCTCTTCAGGTGACCTTGCAAGCTTACCGTCCAGGCTGATGTAATTTGTCCTGCTGCTGATGAGGATATTGTCAAAGTATGTGCTTGCGGAATCAACCACCATCCGTGCCGCACTTATGTTCCATGGCACACGGTTTACTGTGATGCCGGCCGGTAGGATGGCGACGGTCATTACAGGCCGGTTCATTTCGTTAAGACTGAAGAAGCCCCGGGCCTTTACCTCACCGAGTGTACGGCCGTCATCCCTGTTGTCCCATGCCATGCCAAGGTCAATAGTGTCACTTGCACCCTCCGCCCCAAGAATGAAATTGTTCAGTTCAGATTTATCGGGCAGCAACACCGTATCTACAGTGATCTCAACCGTAACCCTCTTGCCGGTAACCCGTCCGGTCATATTCATCTGCCCCATTCGTACACCGGCATATGTAATAAAACCAGCCTGCACTTCAGTTGTCATCTCCGGCCTGCCTGACCAGAAGTGGCCGGTCAGCCTCGTGCCTTCTGAGATATTTAACCCTGTTCCGAGAAAATCGTTCAGTTTGTCTGTCTTCTTAATGCGGGTATCAACTGTAAACATCGCAACAGAAGCTGTACTCTCCTTTTTTTGCACCGGCTCCCTGAACTTCGACGGAAAGATACCTGCCAGCATGCCGGAAACACTTCTCCCGACGGCGTCAAAAGTATAAAGTCCCCTGACTTCAGCATCAATGAAGTCTGATCTGAGACTCAGCAATGGCTCACCATTGGAGACAGAGGCTCTGACCAGAAGGTCATATATGCTCAGAGATCCGTTTGAGTTTTCAAGGGTTGAGTTAATTAGCCTTAGATCTCCTTCCAGATTGTCAATGCGGTTGCCCCTGAAGTTTGCCGTCACCAGTGCAGAGGCCTTGAAGACGGAATCCTTCTTAACGAGGTTAAGCGTGTGCAGGTCAGCATGGGCAAGATTCATGCTGAAGTCAAACTCAGGCATAGACTTTTCAAGGTAAAACCGGCCCATCAGGTCCATCTCAATGTTCGGCTCCCTTACAACTACATTTCCGTCCCAGACCCTGTCTGCATAAGTTCCTGACAAACTGATATTCCTGTAGAGGTAGTTGTTGATCTCCACGCTGTCAACAACGCCGTTTATTGTTGCAGACAGCCTTTTGAATGACTCCATCGATCCGTCAATGTCTGCATACATCCATAACCCGCCAAACATCTCCTCGTTCTTCGCAATAAAACCCAGGTCCACGTTGCTTGTCCTCAATGATCCCCTGAAACCGAATGTATTCCTGCCGTCAGGCCTGAGTGACAGGTCTGTTGCAAAAGTCCCTCGTTCTGTGGTGAGCTTCCCGAAAGAGACAAAATCAGTGGTGAAACCGGTGAAACTCCCCTGGTAGGAGATGATTCCAAGGTCATGGACAATGGAAGGCAGTAGCAGAGGCTTCTTCCCCGGGATATGGAAGCTCTCAACATCTTCCGCCCTTGTCTTCATGTCCGTAAAATCGATGAACAGATAACTGTCTGACAGCACCGGCAGTCCGGATATGTCAAAATCAAACCTTAGCCTGGTTGCTGACTCATAATCAATGAGAATGTTTCTTCCCTTCATCTCAGCAACCGTGCCGCTTACACGGCCAGACATACTGATGATTTCATTTACCCCTTTGAGCGGCCTGACAAAATATGAAAGATCCGATGTATTTATGACTGACTTGTTGAAGAGAAGGTCCATCCTCACACCGTTTATGAAATCCTTCCACGAGCTTGTATCCCTGGGCATCAGCAGAATTTTTTCTGCTGAGATGGAGCTGGAGTCAGTGATAATATCAATCTCCCTGAAGCTTAGATTACTTTTCTGAACGGCCAGGTTCATGTCTATGCTGCTGGCAGTAAACCCTCCGGATTCAGAAAAGCTCAGACCTCTGAACACCAAGCTGACAGAGTCAGGATTGATGATCAGGTCACGGACTTTGCCGCTGATATTTCCTAACTGCATTTTTTTGAAATTGACCCTTCCGGGAATGACTCCTGCTGTGTCGCTCATATTGTGAAGCAGATAGGAGCCGTCAAAGATGTCTATATCGGGAAAACGAATGTCAATCCTCCTGGTACTGTCAGCTTCACCCTCCCGCTTAAATATCCTGAGGTATTCTGTCAGATTCATGATACCGGCGGTGTCCTGCACCATCCTGAAATCAGGCTTGTATATATCAACCCTTCCGAACCTGTAAATATTTCGCCCGGGCCTTATTTCCCTGAGCCTGACGTCAAGACGTTCAGCCGCAAGGAGAGTATCTCCTCTCAAATCCCTGAACAGTATGTCATTAAGGACTATCTCGTGCCACAGCGAATAGGAGACACGGCCTATGCTGATCTCCCCGCCCGTCTTGCCTGAGATCACCGTCGCAATCTTGTTCACTGCAAATGTCTGGATGCGAGGGGTTCTCAGCAGCAGGAAAAGAATAACAGACACCATAATCAGCACACCGGTTATGATGAGAAGGACCCTGACGATTTTTTTAATAATTTTGGCCATTCAAGAATGAAATTCCCGCCGCAGGCGAAGTTATAAAAAAGAGTGATACAAAAATGGCACCAGAAATTACGATCCTCGCGATAGAATCGTCCTGCGATGATACCTCGGCGGCGGTCATCAGCGATGGCTTCGTACTCTCCAGCCTCATTGCCAACCAGGCAGTGCACCAGGCATACGGGGGAGTGGTCCCGGAACTTGCATCAAGAGCTCACCAGGTTAACATCGTTCCGGTGGTCGACAGGGCACTGGCTGCAGCAGGCAAGAGAGCCGATCAGATTAGTGCCGTGGCTTTCACCCGTGGACCGGGACTGCTTGGTTCACTTCTCGTCGGAACATCCTTTGCCAAAGGATTTGCTATGGCTCAAAACATCCCGCTGATCGAGGTAAACCACCTGCAGGCACACGTCATGTCTCATTTCATCCTGGAGCATGGCAGGGAAAACCGCATCCCGGGATTCCCGTTCCTGTGCCTGCTTGTCTCCGGCGGACATACCCAGCTTATTGTTATCCGTGACCATCTCTCTATGGAACTGATCGGAAATACAATTGACGATGCTGCCGGCGAAGCATTTGACAAGTGCGCAAAGGTGATGGGTTTGCCGTATCCCGGCGGACCGGTGATAGACAAGCTGGCGGCTATGGGCAATCCTGATACATTTCGCTTTGCAAAACCGAGAATACAGGGCCTCAATTTCAGCTTCTCAGGACTCAAAACCAGTTTCCTCTATTTTCTTCGCGACAGGGTGAGGGAAGACCCCGGATTCATTGCCGCGAATCTCAATGACCTGGCTGCTTCCCTGCAGCGTACAATCATCGAGATCCTCATTGCCAAGCTTGTAAGAGCTTCAAAAGAGACCGGAATAAGAGAGATCGGAATTGCCGGCGGGGTATCGGCCAACGCCGGCCTCAGAAAAGCAGCAGCGGGAGAGGCGGAAAAACGCGGCTGGAACCTCTTCCTGCCGGAGTTCAGGTATACAACGGATAATGCCGCAATGATCGGTATTACAGGATATTATAAATACCTCCGGTCTGAATTCACTGACCACTCTGTGGTTCCTGCTGCCCGGATTGAAACCTGAAGGCCTCCATCCCCGGATAATAATAACGGCTGCGGGCAATCTTCTCCGGGTAGATGAAATAATCAAGATCAGCTTCAGCGCACCGCTTCCCTTCTCCGTCAAACAGCGAAGCCGATATCAGGGCACTCTTTTCACCCCTGGCAACCAGCATGGCCTCAACTGACAACGGCCCCTTGTTTATATATACAGGCTTGAGATACCTGACGGTCAATGATGCGGTAACGCCTGATGTGCCGGCCTTGACATAAACGCACCATGCGCCTGCCTCATCAAGCAGGGTTGCAATGATCCCGCCGTGTAGCACATTGAGGTACCCCTGGAAAAGAGGGTCAGGCTGCCATGTCGCATATAGCTTCTCATCATCCTCCTCGAATGTCAGTTTCAGCCCGATATTATTGCCGGGAGAACATCCGAAGCACATGTATTCATCCGCCCTGAACGGATTCCTGATTTTCCTTCTTTCTTTCATCTGCCAGTTGCTTTTTCTTTTTTTGCTGAGCCAGCCAGGCACTCAGATAGAGTAACGAAATGACCATGTAAGAGAACCCTATGATAAATGTCAGGGCAGCCAGCGCCAGCGAAGGCTCCTCCCTCGGGCCGGTGGCTGCCCGCATCCTGTAGTTGTACCCGTAAACCGACACGAACATCACTGCCGTTGCAAGAAGCAGGCCAAGCAGGACCATGGCACCGTCTATGTGTGTTGCGCTCCTGTAAACAGGGCTCTTCCTGAATTCGTTGTAGGTGGCCCTGGCATATTCCTCAGCACGCTTGCGTGCCTCAGCCTGCCTGTAGTTAACCCAAGCCTGGTAATTCCTGCGTACCTCTTCTTCGGAAATATTCCTGCCATGAGGATGCGATGTGAGATATTCATAAGCCTCATTCACCCGGATGAACATCTCCTGAGCTTCAGGGGATTGATTACGGTCAGGATGGTACTGCAAAGCCTTCTTCCTGTAAGCTCTCCTGATCTCATCATCAGAGGCACCCTGCCTTATGCCGAGTATACTGTAATAATCCCAGAGGTTCATCTTCAAATGTCATCTCTAAATAAGGACTTTTTTTTGTCAGTCTGAATATACCTCATGTTGTTTTTCCCGTTATTCTTATAAATTTGCAATTTAAAATGAATCTAAATAATGGTTTTTGATGGATAGTTCCCGGCTTATCTTTGCCTTCGGCATCACTTTATTTGCAGGCCTTGCCACCGGGATAGGAGGATTGATAGCTTTCTTTGCCAAACACACCAAGACAACCTTTCTTGCATTCTCGCTGGGCTTCTCTGCCGGTGTGATGATCTTTATATCATTCACCGAGATACTGACTGAGGCAGGGCAGCTGATGCAACTAGCATATGATAAGGATACAGCAGCCTGGCTCACCTTTATCTCGTTCGTAGCCGGCATTGGCCTTTCGGCCGGAATTGACAAAATACTTCCATCCGAGGGCAACCCTCATGAGCTTAAAAGGGTGGAGCAGATGCACCCCGAGACGCGTGACCCTGATAAGCCTGAATGCAAGGGCAGAAGGATGCAGAACCGCGGACGCCACGGTGTCAAAGACCAGAAACTGATGAGGCTTGGGATTTTTACTGCCGTTGCAATTGGAATCCATAACTTTCCCGAAGGAATGGCCACTTTCATGTCAGCAATGTCTGACGTTACAGTGGGGATCAGCATAGCACTGGCAATTGCCATTCACAATATACCTGAAGGAATTGCCGTCTCTGTTCCTGTTTTTTATGCTACCGGATCGAGGAGAAAAGCGCTGAAATGGTCAGTCCTGTCAGGATTTTCCGAGCCTATCGGGGCTTTCGCAGGGTATTTTATCCTTTCCCTCTTTAAGACCGATGTGAGTCTAGGATATGTCTTTGCTATGGTGGCCGGGATCATGGTTTATATCTCATTCGACGAGCTGCTGCCTGCTGCTCACAAGTACGGCAAGCACCATGTGGCCATCTACGGCCTCATCAGCGGCATGATAGTGATAGGACTCAGCCTGATACTGCTGGGTTAACGGCTTTCCGTCTCAGGCTCTCTGCCTCACAAATATCAATGAATAATATTTGTTGTCTCTTCCGGTACGTGCTTATGTCTGAACAGTATGGCAAAGAGTATGGCAACCACCAGTGCATAAGCGGCAAAGGAGATCCAGATGCCCGGCCAGTCCTTGACGAGGCTTACCGGGTCTTCAAACCACTTTCTGATAACCTGCCCGGCAATGAGATTTCCAAGCACGGCGCCTATTCCGTTGGTCATCAGCATAAAAACACCCTGTGCCGAGGCAGTGATCTTTGATTCAGTGTTTTGTTCCACAAACAGGGCTCCCGATATATTGAAGAAATCAAATGCCATTCCGTAAACAATACAGGAGGTGATAATCAGTATAAAGCCTGTGACGGTATTGCCTGCCAGACCGAACAGAGCGAAACGCAGTACCCATGCTACCATACTTAAGAGCATCACTTTCTTAATGCCAAAACGCCTCAGGAAAAAAGGAATCGAAAGGATAAACAGGGTTTCGGAGATCTGTGATATTGAGAGTATTATAGTGGAGAAGTTATTAATGATCCCGCCTTTTGGGAAAACTGTGGCATCCTGAAGAAAACTGTCGCCGTATGCATTGGTCAGCTGAAGGGCACCGCCCAGCAGCATGCTGAAGATAAAAAACAACCGCATTTTCTTTTGCCGGAACAGCACGAATGCGTTTAACCCCAGCCTCTGACCCAAAGTCTTCTTTTCAGTTGCATCGCTTTCTACCTTATTTACTGCCGGCAACATGAAGAATGAAAAGAGACCGAGGCAGAATGCGGAAACAGCTGCTATAATGAATGAGACCTTGATGCTATATCCGAGGCCCCATGGTTTAGTGAAGAAGTTAGTCACCCACATTGCAATGATAAAACCTACCGTACCCCACACCCTGATCGGCGGGAAATACTTTGTGGGATCTTTTCCTTCGCTTTTCAGCAGTCTGAAACCGATAGAGTTATTCAGACCGATTGTTGGCATATAGAAGCACATCGCAAGCAGCAGAAGCCAGAAGAATGGCAGTGGCGCCTCAATCAGCGGCAGGAAGCACATTGTTGCCCCGAACAACAGGTGAAGTATCGCGTAGACGTAATTTGCCTTCCATTTATCGGCAACAATACCGAACAATGTGGGCATGACAAGTGATGCGAAGCCCATAGTTGAGAACACCAGGCCAAACTCAGCGCCGTTCCATTGTTTCTCCACGAACCCGTAATGACCCAGTGTCATCATCCATGCCCCCCACATGAAGAACTGGAAGAAGTTCATGATTATCAGCCGGAGTTTGAGTCCCATAATCCTCTCTTGTTTGTTTGAATTGATATGCGAATATAGCAAACTAAACCGTACCGAACAGCCTGTCACCGGCATCCCCGAGTCCGGGTACTATATAACCGTTTGCATCGAGGTGGCTGTCCAGGGCTGCAAGGTAGATGTCTACATCGGGATGTTCATTTTCAACCCTTCTCACCCCTTCGGGCGCCCCTACGATGCATACCAGCCTGATTGTCACGGCTCCTCTTTTCTTCACTGCCCTGATTGCTGCACTGGCGCTGCCGCCGGTTGCGAGCATCGGGTCCAGAACCATAACTACGGCACCGGAAATATCTGCAGGAAACTTGGCATAATATTCAGTGGGAACCAGCGTCTCATGATCGCGGACCAAACCTATATGGCCCACTCTGGCCGTGGTGATCAGGCTGGTGATCCCGTCAACCATCCCTAGCCCGGCACGAAGCACAGGAACAAGTATGATCTCCCTCGAAAGCTCCGAGGTGACACAGGCGGAGAGAGGGGTGTCAATTACTACCTCCCGGAGCGGAAGATCACGCGTTATCTCATAGGCCATCAGACCAGCTATCTCATTGACATTCTGCCTGAAATCTCTGGTACCAGTTTCTTTTCTCCTGATAAGCGACAATTTGTGCGTTATCAGGGGATGGTTGATCAGCTTCAGCATATTCTAACCGTTACTATTCGTTGGGATAACCCACCAGATTGTTCAGAAGAGGGTACTGCGTTCCCGAGAGTACCAGCAGTTTCTTCAGCCCTTCCGTATCCATCGATGCCCGGGGACGGGTAACCATTCCTGTCCCTGCGCAGAAGATACCTATGTTCTGCGATACAATTCCCGCATCCATGGCTGCCCATATCAACTTCTGTTCTGTGTCATCACCCCTGAACCTCGAAATGTCAGATACCATGACAAGCATCACAGGGGCATTGGCAAAGTTGGTCTGCCTTTCTGAAACCATCTTTCTATTGTCTCCTGCAATTACACCCTTAAGAGAGTGCGTTTTTGCATCGTACAGGTAAGCGCCGGACTTCATCAGTACATACACGTCAATGTCCTGTGCATTAACGGCCGTTGGAGCTGTACGCTTCCCGTTTTCAGGCCTGTTGACACCTGCGGAAGCCCATAGCAGATCCGACAGATCCTGCAGTGAGAGATCCTTTGAACTGAAAGAGGTGGCCGAAGCCCTCTTCTCAAAGGCCTTCATTATTGTCATCCCCCGCTCCATATCAGGAGCATTTAGTTTTATGTCCTGCAATACCTGCGCACAGAGACTCCCTGTAATAAGCATCATCATGACAGAAATGGTTACAATCTTCATCTGAAGGTTTTTTTAAAATATCCGGTTACCTGATGAACTTATATGTAAGGCCAACGCCAATCACCTCCTTGAACTGTGCGCGTTTGCCCATTAACGGCTCACCCTCGGTGCCTTCGTCAATCTTGATCAGAACGTCGTCATCATACAGCAGGTGAGTGTTGACGGTCGCTGAGATAAACTCATTTACCTTCATAACAAGAAGCACCTCCCTTCTGAAGCATTTTTCCGTAGCCTATTGTCAGGGAGTTATCCCAGGCCGACATGTCTGTCTTATAGTTTCCGGCAAGGTTTATCAGCCCGTTGATAGCCACTGAATTCTGTCCTCCGGCTGCCCAGTTGGTAAATGATGCCTGGGCCATATTCAGGGAGAAGACCCCGCTTTTGTGCCAGCCAAGAGTGGTGTCGGCTTTCTGGCCATGGATGACAGGGTGAATTCCTGCAAGCAATACAGATACAATCAGAGCAATTACAGTTTTTCTCATTTCTTATAGTTTTTGCAATTATAACAAAACAGGTTGATATTAACCAGGCCCGTTCAGACAGGGTAAGGGCAGAGATTATTTCTGGTCAAGTGTTCCGAAAACCTTCTGCAGAAGGGGAGTCACTCTCGCTGATACCTCTTTTCTGATTTTCAGTTCTTCATCTTCCATCTTCAGAAAGACGCCATCAAGTGCTTTTCTGGTCAGAAAATCGTCGAGATCAGTATTTACCGGCTTGAATCCCGCTATCTTCCCGGCAACGCTGTTGGCCACGCTGTTCCATTTGTCGGTCAGGGTATTCCATGACTCCTGAGCGGAAATGCCTGATACTATCTCCTTGCTGGTTGAAGCACTGATCCTTGGCCTGTAAATGGCATAAAGTTCGTCCTGCGTAGTGTTTCTGAGATACGCCGTGGCGGCGTTATCGGTGCCGTGAAGAATGTTGTACCCGTCTGTGATTGTCATCTGCATCACTGAATTGACAAAGATGGGGGCAACCTCCCTGGCGGCATCTTCAGCGGCCCTGTTTATGCTAAGAACCACGTTCTCAATGAGCTGCTGACCTCCGGGAATCTTACTGATATTCTCAACTATTACCCTGGCTTCTTCGGGCAGTGGTATTTTCACAGCCGGGTCACCGTAATAACCGTTCTCTGATGCCAGCCTGCCTGCAGCATTACGGGCTCCTACCGTCAACGCCTCCTTCAGGCCGCTGATGATATCACCCTCAGTCAGTTCCTTTACTGCTGAAGCAGTCTGAAGCACTTTCATCAGCTGCGCGCAACCAGTGAAAAGCAGCATTGACAATGCAAGCACGGCGATCCCTTTTGTCATACCTGCTCTTCTTCGCCTTATCCCCGTCATATTGCCTGGTATGGTATCAGGGTCTCCCGGCTCTCATCTGAATCCTTTATATCCAGGATCTCAATGACAATGTATTTGCTCATACCTCTCCAGGGAAGCGGAGCAATGTACTCCTTGTAACGAAGCTCGACGATCTTGCCACTCGCTCTTTCAAGGATCATGGCCAGACTGTCATTCGTAACACTGAATTCAAACTCATTGCTCTGTATTGCACCAGGAATTGGTGTCTTGAAGCCGGTCTGTATAAGCCTTCCTTCCCATGTTTTAAAGATATATCCTTTCTTGACAAGGAAATTGAGGTCACCTGCTTTCACTCCCTCGCCGAAGACGAAGTAATGTCTCCACCAGAAGATGGCAGCGAGGACAATCAGCAGGATTATTATCCCGATTGTAATTACTTTTTTCATTTTTTGCAGTCCGGGTATCAGGCTTTTTTGTCTTCAACCGGCTCGATGTCGTCCTTGTCCCTGAGCCGCTCCTTGACCTCGGCAAACGTTGCCTTCATGGTATCCCATATGGAATCGGCACCTTCCTTGACGGCATCCCATGCGTCAGCTCCGGATTCCTTCAGGTCCTTCAGCTTCGATTTGCCCTCATCCATCTTGAGTTCCATCTTGTCTATTGTCTCCTGGTACTTCAGTTTCTGCTCAGCTGTTGCATTTTTGGCCTTCTCTTTGAGCCTGTCTATATCACTTCTCCATTCATCCAGCTGATCCTGGATCTTCTGCTGGTAGCTTTCCTTCTGTGCCTGATTTTCCATTGTTTTATGATTTTGCATTAATAAATATTGAATCTTCCTGTCAATAAAGCTTTACTGTGTTCAGTTTGTCCATGAAACGCTGAACAACTGCCTGCTGGGCATCTATCTTTGATTTCATAACATCCTGTTCATTTTCATTACGCGGAATAGACCTGTCTGCCTGGTCTATGGCTGACTTCGCCTTGCCGACCCTTTTCTCAGCCTTGCCAATCTCATTCTGGAGCTTCTTGCGTCTCTTCTCAAGCTCATCTATCTGCTTTGACATGGCATCTCTTCCGGCACCCACCGGCATTGCCATCATCTCGTTGTTCTTGTTGATGATTTCGTTTGACAGGAGGCTTAGCTCGTTGTGTTTGACCAGAAGTTTCTCCTGCTCATCATTTACTGTGCTCCTGTTATTCTTTGCAGTCCTCTGGGTGCGCGCCTTGCTGCTCTGCAGGTTCCCAAGTTCCTTGTTCAGGTCCCGCAGAATCTTCTCCTCCGCAGCCAGCTCATCCTTAATGAAATCAATATACTGTGACTTTGCAAACTCTTTCAGATAGTCCTTGGCAGAGGTCATCTGAATGTCACCGGAGGCCGGTTCCACATACTGATCCTTCTTGAGCTCGATGCAGACAAGCAGCCTGCTCAGCGTATCCTCATTCATCAGCCGGCTGTAAATGTTCACCGGTGCCGGAGATACCTCCTTGATCAGGGCTCCGAAAATAGTCATCTCACCGTTTTCGGTCTGAACCTTTGATTTAGTACCACTCTCCTGAAGTTTTACCCAGTTCTTGAGCACATTGTCAAAGATTGCTTCAGGTATTGTGACGTTGAATCCCGGGTAGAGATAATTCCCGAACTGGACACTGTCCTCAAGCACCTTGATCGGCTTCTGCCCGTTAAGCCGCGGTGCTGCAACCAGCAGCGCCACGCATAATATAAAAAGGGTTGGTTTCATCTTGAATTAGGTTTAGATCATCTATCAAAGATAGATTCTTTTCCCGAAAATCTACAAATTCAGGGGGTGAAAATTAACCTGCAATGGTCATTTAACTCAGTTTAGCACCAACAACTTCCAGTGTGGCTCTTTCTCCCTCCCTGATAATTTCCTTTGCTTTGTAAAAATCATAGGTTCCGTATGATTCCCTCGATACCTGGACCATAATATCGACCTTATGATTCATCAGGGTCAGGGCCGCAATCTGGTTCAGCATGATGCTGATGCTTCGGTTGTTGAGATTGAACAACCCGATATCGTCCTTCTTGTTTTCAGGAATGTGCTTGCCGGCATGAGCGTTGATCTTACTGATCCTCCGGAGATAACTCTTCCCCCATGACTCTGCTGCCTCCGGTGGTGGCTCAATCCTTACGTGCGGTATGTCAGCGTTTACATTCACTACTGCAAGAAGGTCACCCTCAATGCGCTTTACCCTGTTTATCGGGATCGGGTTGACCAGTCCCCCGTCAACAAAGTAGTCATCACCAATACTGAAAGGCTGAAAAAAAGTGGGAATGGAGATTGAAGCCCTGATGGCATCAAACAAACTGCCGGCGTTGAAGATCCTCTCCCTGCCCCTTATGAGGTCTGTTGCAATGGCAGAGTAGGGAATGGACAGATCCTCAATATTGCGATCAGGCACGATCTCCTTCATCTTTTCGATAATCCTGGTTCCCTTTACAAATCCTTTTTTGCTGAGACTTATGTCAGTGAGCTTCAGGACTTCCATGACATCCAGCCCGCTGACCCACTCTTCAAATTCATGCAGTTTCCCCGATGCATGGATGCCTCCCACCAGGGCTCCCATGGATGTGCCTGCAATTGAGGTGATGTTATAACCATTGCTTTCAAGCACCCTTATGGCGCCTATATGAGCGAAGCCCCTTGCCCCGCCGCTGGAGAGTACCAGCGCCACATTCTTTCCCATAATACTATCTTTTGCCTTTTTGTGCGTCTCTCAAAAGCTCCACTGACATGGTATACATGAACCTGAGATTCTCAACCGGAGTACCCGGAGTCACCTCGCAGCCTGCGGAAATAATGGCCCGGCCTCCTGCCTCACGGAAGAAATCGCGGCAGCTGTTGCTTATCATCTCCCTGTTGCCGTCCTGCACCACTGAGACGGGATCACTCTTTCCGGAAAAGACCTGCCTGGGGCTCATCAGGTTCAATACATCAGTGACCGGTCCGGTCCGGTGATCAATGTCAATGATGTCTGCTCCTGTCCTGATAACCTCAGGAAGTATGGCTGAGATATTCCCGCAGATATGGATCTTGGCATAAGCGCCGAGTGAGTGAATATGATCAACCAGTTGCTTTTCCCTGTCAAAACAGAACTCAGTGTAAAGCTCAGGAGAGATCAGGGAACAGACGGAATCACCTATCCCGATGCAGTGAGCTCCTGCCATGACCTGTGGCGTGATGAATGCAACAGCGCTTTCGGTAATGATATCCAGCGCCTTATGCACCTGATCCGGGTATTCATACATGTCTGTCATCGCCATGCTGATGTCCCTGATATCGCAATAAGCCGCCAGTGGGCCCTCAACCCACCCGCAGATAAGAAGTCTTCCGGCAGTTTCCCTGCTGTAGATTTCTATCTCCTCAACACGAGTCCTCATCCTTCTGTGGTCACCGGGACGAAGGACCTCCAGCCGGTTAATGTCGGCCATCTCTTTTATTGCATACTGCTCAACCTTCGGCAGCTCATCCTCAGGGTAGGAGAGAATGGTTCCAAATGCCTCTGCCTCGGCCCATGGATCTGACATTGTATTTACCCAGTCAGAGCCGAAATCTGCAGCACACCTGATATTAGCCATGCACTTTTGTGCAGGGTTGAGACAGAAGTCACGATACCTGACACCGGCGTGAAGTGCGGCAAAACGCATCAGAATGGGATGGAATGGGATGCGGTCAACTGCACTGCCTTCAATGAATGCAATGCTTCTCTCCAGTGAGTTCACATTATCATTTTAAACGGTTTCATACCCCGGCAATCCTGCTTTTATACTCAGCCAGCGCTTCGTCAAGCCTCTCCCTGGCGGTGTTGTCTCCCGGAACGTTGTGGCTCGGGTGGATATAAAGCTTCACACCCCGCTCAGCCAGTATCTCCGCAACGGTTGTGACTGTCATCCAGACACAGGTCACAAACGCCATGGTCGAAACAGGTCCGATCTTGTCATAGTGATTCTTCAGCTTCACCGATGCATCCTCAAGCGGGGCGCATGTATCAACAACTATGTCGGCGATGTCAAAGATGGTCTTTCCCGAGCTGTGTCTTGTCTTCTTTCCTTTGGCGGCAGAGGCTGACCCGAAGACCACAACCTTCATCCCCCTCTTCTTTGACTCGAGGGCAATATCTATGTTGACGTTGTTGATCCCGGAGTGGGAGAAGAGCCACATGGTGTCACGCTGATCAAATGTATAGCCCTTCATGATCTCAACGCCGTATCCTTCAACCCTTTCGAGGAAGACGAACTGGTGAACTCCCATCTCGCCGGTGATATGAGTGAAGAAACTGAGAGGAATCTCGATCATCGGATGGAACCCAACAAAGCCGCCGATTCTCGGATACATCTCCTCGATGGGCAGGGTGGCATGACCACAGCCGAAAGTGTGTACCCACCGTCCGCATTCAATTGTATCAGCCATGACCTCAGCTGCCTTTTGTATGTTATCCATCTGTGTCTCTTCGATGCGATTCATCACATCCCTGGCATTGTTCAGCCATTCAAGTGCAAGCATATCCTGTTGTTTTTGGTTTTGTTTATTTGTTGTTCTTCAGCCTGCCAAATATGGTCGTTGCAATGACAGCCAGAATAATAAGTTCGGCAAATGTAAAAATGACCAGATTTTCAATGCCGTAATTCTCAGCTATGAGTCCCATTGCATAGTTAACCAGCATATTGCCGAGCAGTGCTATAACAAGCACGAAGCTGAATGCTGTGCCTGACAGATCCGGATACCTGTTTCCCACAAGGCCCAGCATAGTGGGAAACCCTGCTGCAAGGCCTGCTCCCATGAGGAAAAGACCTGATGCCGCCGGCACTACTGACCTGCTCAGGCTAAAGAGTAACAGTGCTGCCAGTGTGATGGCAAATGACATATAGAGAAGGCTTTGTTCCGGCATCTTTCTCAGGACACTGCCGATAAGCAACCGCATTACGGTCATGCCTGCCACATAGGCTGACAGGCCCATCAGGGCAGCTTCCTGAGGAGCTGCAACCCTTTCAATCAGGTATGTTGTGGTCCAGTTGTTGATCAGTCCTTCAAAGGCGCTCTGGAAAAAAAGAAAGAATGCTATCAGCAGAAGAGTGGCATCGCGGAAGAGCCCTCCAACCTGCTTCATCGAAATGCCCTCAGCCTGTTTTGCGTCCGGGAACCTGACCACAGCGAAGAGAAGAGCTGCGAACAGTGCCAGGATACCAGTGCCTGACACTATGGTCTCAAACGGTACGCTCTTTTTCAGAAGGCTTAGCAGCAGAGGCATCACCAGGGCTCCGATTCCAAAGAATACGCCCAGTATGCTCAGGTCAGCCCCCTTGCCAGTAGTACTTATGTCAGCAACCACTGCGTTGGTGGCGCCGTTAATGGCACCTCCGCCAAGCCCGAAGAGAAATACCGAAACTTTCAGTATCCATGAGGTGTTGGTGAAGGCCAGACCTTCAAAGCCGGCGAACATAAGCAGTGCCGATAAGGCCAGGAGCGTCCTGTAACCGTACCTGTCACATACCGGGCCGAAGAGGAGAGAGCCCAGAATGATGCCAACCGGCAATATTGAAAAGAGAGTGCCGGCCTCCACCGCATCAAGTGAGTGCTTGAGCCTCAGGTCGGGCAGAATCGAACCCAGCATTATCAGCCCGATTCCGAAGAGCAGCATGCCCAGGCATGCTGTCCGGAATACAAGTAACCTGTTGAATGTCCCTTTCATACTTTTTTGTTGGTTATCCGAGGTGTTTCATGGCGAGGAATCCTGCTCCGTATACGCCGGCATCACCCGCCAGCGCGGATGGCTCAAAGCTTACCTGCCTGATGCTTATCGGCTGTGCCCACTTCTCAGCTTCCTGCTTTATTGCAGGAATGAGCTCCGTGCCAGGACCGAATACACCGCCGCCAAAGATTATCTTCTCGGGATTGAAGAGACTGACCAGGTTCGCGCAGGCCATACCCCAGTACTCAATGGCCAGGTCAATGATGGCTATGGCCGCTATGTCACCCTTGCTTCGCGCAACAAACACATCATGCGATGTAACCTTCTCACCGGATTCTTTCCTTAGCTCTCCCTGGTACCTTTCGTGCTTCAACAGGTACTGTGCCGCCTGCCTGGCAATCCCTTCGCCGGAGGCGTAGTACTCAAAGTTGCCACAGAAGGCATACTTGCTCCGGAACGGCCTTGATAACGCCATCCAGCCTATTGCCCCCGCGATGTCATGAGCCCCGCGGAGCACCTCACCGTTGACTGTTATGCCGGCTCCGATGCCTGTGCCGACGGCCAGATAAATGGCATCTCTGCATCCGTGTGCAGCACCCTTCCATATTTCACCTGAGATGTAACATGATCTGTCACTCTCAATGATGACCGGTATCTCACCTGTCACCGTGGATACCTCCCGCAGCAGGGGATAATCTTCCCATCCCGGGATGTTTGGAGCCCAGACAGTCCCTTTCTCACGCCGGCTTATTCCGGGAGCCGAGATACCCACTGCCTCCACCGCATCACCCTCATTCGCCGCAAAGGCCATTTTCAGCGCCGTGGTGACAGTTATCAGCTTTCCAACCTCATGACCCTTGCGGTTGTCAAGGGGCAGAATCTCTTTCGCTCTTATATTGCCTTCACGGTCAAAAAGCGCAAAGGCAACTTTTGTTCCTCCAAGGTCAATTCCAAGTAACGCCATGATATTAGTTTTTGAGTTCTGTGTGTCCGTTGAAACAGATCCCGGTCAGCCTCATCTCACTGTCTGTAAAAATAAGGTCAGCCCGTGCTCCAGGTGCAATGACGCCCCTGTCATATGCCCTGATCAGCCGTGCCGGGTACAGGGTAGCCATCCTGATGGCCTCAAACTTTTCAATTCCTGCATGAGTGATGCAGTTCCTAACCCCGTCAAGCATGGAGAGCCTGGCACCTGACAGCGTTCCGTCAGGCAGGGTGAAACGGTCTTTCTGCCTGACATGCATGTAAGCCCCTCGGTCATTTTCCTCAACGGCATCGGAGACGAGAAACAGTCTTTCCTTCATCACCTTCTTTGCAATGGCGACCATGGCATAGTCAACATGGATGCCGTCAGCTATGATGCTTGCACAGGCGCTGTCAGAGCTGAATGCAGCCCCGGGAAGTCCGGGATCACGGTGATGGAGCGGAGTCATCGCGTTGAAGAGATGGGTTGTTGTCTCAATCCCCCTCTCAAAACCAAGCGTTGCCTCCCTGAAGGAGGCATTGCTGTGTCCTGCTGCCAGAGTTATTCCATTCTGCCTGAGCATCATGATGATCTCCTTAGTGCATACTTCAGGAGCTACCGTCATCATCCGGATTGTGCCGCTTGCCTCAAGGAGAAGCGCTGACACATTCTCTGCCGTGGGCCTGATGATGAGCTCTGGCGCATGTGCACCGCGCCTGGCAGGTGATATGAATGGACCTTCCATGTGAAGGCCAAGCAGAGCAGGATTGAAAGACTCACTTACGGTCCTGAATGCTGCCCTGTAGACATCATGGGTGTTGGTGGGCAATGCCAGCAGAAAACCTGTCGTGCCCGTTGAGACTATTGATCCGGTTATAGCGGCCAGAGCCTCTGGTGTCGGGTTCGACGAAAAGAGGTAACCCCCGCCTCCGGCAATCTGAAGGTCAATCAGACCGGCAGTCACCAGATGCCCGCCGCAGTCAATCCTTTGTGCACCGGGCGGCGCGGAGTCCCTGTCGGCAAATCCCGCTATGCGGTTACCCTCGGTTATCAGAACCTTGTCTTCGATCAACTCCGTACCGGTAAAAAAACGGGCATTGTGGAAAAGACGGAACACACCTGATTCGTTATTTTCTGACTTCATCATGCTGTTTTTCATTCAAATAGACGTCTGAGAAGGTTTCCGGAGACAAAAGACCGCTTTCTGAACCTGGTCATAAGTTCGTTATTGATGGCCTGCAGCTTTTCATCCAGCTCTCCAACCCTGAAGAAACCCCTGCTGCCACTACCACCAAAGAAGGCTGATCCGTAAACACTCATTAGCGTGCGCCCGTCACTGAACCTGGCTGGCGTCAGCTTCTTACCAAGACTCTTGTATTCCGGGGCAAAGAGCCTGAAAATCCTCCGTATGTCTCCCCGCGACGCTATATGATAGCCGCATCCGTCACACCTGCAGGCGGTGAAGTATTTATTGCGGTACAGCTCCTTCGGGGCGACTGATCCGCAGTTGGGACATTCGATGCCTTTGGCCGTCTCGCCGGCAGAGTTTTCAAAGAGCGCCTCAAAGGCAGGCCGGAAAGGAGAGACGACGTTTGTGTACTGAACAACCCTGAGCGTCTGTATGATAATAAAATAGAGATAGAACAGCAGCAGAAAGTTAAACCAGGGACTGAACGCCAGGGCATCAAAGACACCGTGCAAAATGCTTGCAACCACAAGTGCAAGAATTACAGTGCCGAATGGCTTGTTCTCCCTCTTATACCTGTACCAGGCATAACCTATTATAACACTGAAAGATATGTGTGCAGGAGTGCTGATGAAGGCCCTGTAGAAAAGGAGATACTGACTGTTTTCCTGGGCATTGGCATAGAAATAGTTCTCAATGATTGAAAAGCCCAGTGCAACACATGCCATATAGATGACACCGTCAGTCAGCTCATTGAATTGTTTTCGGATGAGATTATATACTACGATCAGCCCCAGCAGCTTCGCGAACTCTTCCACCGGCCCGATTACCAGGAAAGAGCCAAGGGTGGTGCTCAACGAAGCATCATCCAGCCCGAAGAGCCTCAGGAATTCGTAGATGCCGAGTGCCGTCAGTACCGATGTAATGCCACCCGCCAGGAAAGCCCAGAACATTGCAATGAATGTCTCCTTTTCATAAATGTCGAAGCTGCGGATCCATGCAATAATAATTAAACCGATAATTGCTGATAGAAAAGTACTTAAATAAATGAAGCTCATAAAGTGAACGGATTAGGTTAATCAATCCTGTTAAGGAGCTAAGATACCAGTTTAATTGTTTGCACAGAGCCCGACATTCTTCATTTTACATTACCCGACTGTCTGTGTTGTCTCCCATTCCATGTAATCCTTGCCGTTTGTGGCCCCCTTACCAGAATCCTGCTGCGCAAGCCGGGTATAAAGGAATGATATTCACAATCAAGCCCTGCCGTCTTGCGCGAGAATCCGTTTACCATGTGATCATTATCAGTAAATAATGACTGGCCGGTCGTCACCATCGAAGCCGCAACCAGTCGTACATCTTGAATGTAAAAATATATGGTGTGGTGCTTATCTCGAGGACCAGGTTGTTTCTTCCTGAACCGTGCACTGTGCCGTAAGGGATAAGGAAGAGATCATGCCTGGCTGACGGATGTCTCATAATGAAGCATTCAGCCTTATGTCATGCCCTGTTTCACTCTTGGCCTGGCAGGAATCATTTGATTTTTATTTGTCTGTATCTGTCCTTTTCAGGTACAGGTCGTGAAAGTCATAACTGAAGTCGGTGAGAGGCGAGACGGCCTCCATTGTCATTGCCGACGGCTTTCCCTCCCTGTCCAGGGCGAAAACAGCAAAGGCATCGGCGTTCATGCTTCTGTCATCCCACTTAATTATAAAGGTGTTGGCGGTATAGTGAAACATTTCACCTCTCAGTTTTGGGGACTTCAAAGCTCTGAACCTGAGCTTTCCGTTCTCTTCAGAGATTACAATATCACCGAACCATGCATCGGTGTAGGTCCCTGTAAAGGCCAGTGTGTCTATCCCGGAAGTCGTTTCTTTTCTCTTCGCCTCAACTGTTGCCCACACCCGGTCAGTGATCTCTTTTGCTTCGGCCTTATCTTTAAGCATTCTCTCCTTCATCTTCCCAACCCAGTCATTGCCGGATATCCCCAGATAACCGTCCATGATTGCATTTGTGACAGCGAGGTGGGCCCCGGACTCCTGTTGATTGGTCAGAACGATGATTCCAAGCCGGAGCTCCGGCAGCATCGTCACTCTGGTCTCAATGCCTGCGTGACTGCCTGTGTGACAGACCTGCAGGTGACCGTTTATGTCAGTGAGGTGCCATCCCAGGCCGTAGGTAGCGAAACTGGTCCTGTAGGGCGTGTCACCGCTTACAGGTCTGACAGTCTGCGGTGTCCACATCTCCCGGTGCACCGCTTCAGAAAATATCTGTTTTTCAAGTTTAAGGCCATATCTGCCATTATTCATCTGCAGCATGACCCATTTGCCCAGATCATTTATATTGCTGTAGATACCACCCACCGAGTTGTGTATTTTGCCTTCCTGCTTTGCAACCACCTGCAGCTTCCCGTCAAGTGGTACATGTGCATCAATGATGTTCGTCCGGTCCTTGATCCTTTTGAATGAAGCGGATGATCCGTCCATCCCAAGGGGCTCCATGATCCGCGATTCCACGAACTCTTCCCAGCTCATCCCTGAAATCCGGGCAACCACTTCGCCGGCAACGATATACAGGAGGTTGTCATAATCATATTTTGTCCGGAACGACGATGTCTGCTTCAGGTACCTCAGGTTATGAATTATTTCGCTGGCAGTGAACATTGCGGAATCGGGCCATGACATCAGGTCACCGGCTCCCTGTCCCATGCCGCTGCGGTGGCTCAGCAGGTCCTTAATCTTGAAGTCCTCTGTGACGTAAGAATTGTAGAGCCTGAACTCCGGGATGACCTCAATGACCTTCGTTTCCCAGGTTATCTTTCCTTCATCGATAAGAATACCGAGTGCGGCCACGGTGAAGGCCTTGGTGTTCGACGCTATCGCGAAGAGGGTATGTTCATCCGTTTTCTGCCGGGTGGCGATCGAACGAACGCCGTATCCCTTCATATGGACTGCCGCGTCATCTTTTATCACTGCCACGGCGATGCCGGGAATGCTGAACTCCTTCATGGCTCTCTTCACGAGTCTGTCTATCTGCTTTTCGGTCAGAGGCTGCCCCGAAGCCGTGATAAAGAGTGCCGAAAGCAGCAGAACGGAAAGGGCACGTTTCATTTTTCCGGTTTTCTTTTCAGGTAGAGATCATGAAAATCATAACTGAAATCTGTCAGTGGCGAGATGGCTTCCATTGTGAAAGCTACTGCCATTCCTTCCTTGCCGAGGGTGAAAACAGCATAGGCGTCAGCATCCATCGACCTGTCATCCCACTTGACTATGAACGTGTTGCCGGTATAAAACAGCATGTCACCCCTCAGTTGCGGAGACTTGACCGACCGGAAGCGGAGTCTGCTGCCTGCATCTGAGATAACTATGTCGCCAAACCAGTTGTCGGTGTAAGTGCCCGTGTAAAGCGCATGGTCAACCTGCGATCCGCTCTTTGATCTCTGTGCTTCAACTTTTGCCCATACTTCATCGGTTATCCTTTTCGCCTCTGCACGGTTTTTCTCAACGTTTTCGCTCAGAGTCCTGATCCAGTCATTCCCTTTCACGCCCAGGTAACCGTCCTTGATTGTGTTTGTTATGGTTGTGAAGGCAGCACCTTCCTGCTGGTTTGTAAATACAATGATCCCCAGCTTCAGCTCGGGTATGATTGTCACCTGCGTTACAACACCACCCAGACCTCCGGTATGCGATGCCTGCAGGTATCCTGCCACATCGGTGAGACCCCAGCCAAGCCCGTAGGCAGCAAAATGACTCCTGTACGGGCCCGGGTTGCTGACCGGGATTATGGTCTGCGGGGTCCACATTTCACGATGTGTTGCCTCCCTGAGCAACAGCTTGCTGTTGTTCTCACCGTAACTGCCCCGGTTAATATGCATCATAACCCATTTGCTCATATCTGCAACACTGCTGATGATCCCGGCACCTGAATTAAACAGGCTGCTCTGATACATCGGCACTACCTGAAGCACACCTTCCACCGGTATGTGGGCATCCATCAGGTTTGACCTGTCCCTGACCCTGTTGTATGATGCTGCCGAGTTTGTCATTTCCAGCGGCTTCATAATCCTCTCCTCCACGAATTCTTCCCAGCTCTGCCCGGTGATACGGTCCACCACTTCGCCGGCAACCAGGTAAAGGAGATTGTCATAATCATACTTCGTCCTGAATGACGAGGTCTGCTTCAGATACCTCAGGTTATGTATTATCTCTTCTTTAGTGAAGGTTGACGAATCCGGCCACAGCATCAGGTCGCCTGCCCCGAGTCCCATGCCGCTTCTGTGTGTCAGTAGGTCCTTTATGTTGAAATCTTCCGTGACATATGAGTTGTAAAGCCTGAACTCCGGTATGATGTCAGTGACCTTCGTTTCCCATTTCAGCTTCCCCTCGTCAACAAGAATACCAAGGGCAGCGGCGGTAAAAGCTTTGGAGTTTGACGCAATGGCGAAGAGGGTGTTTTCGTCAGTTTTCTTGCCGGTCGTGATTGAGCTGACACCGTACCCCTTCATATGCACAATCTTGTCATCCTTGACCACCGCAACGGCGATGCCCGGCACATGGAATGTCTTTAATGTCTGCTCGGCCAGTTTGTCTATCTGGTCCGAAGTAAGGGGTTGTGACCATGCTGCAGTGAAGATTAACAGCATCAGCGAAAGGGTAAGCATCTTTTTCATAATTCGTGATAGGTCCTTTATGAGCGAATAAAGTTAGCATAATTGAGATAAATGACCAGCTCTGCTCTCCTGGTTTTCGGTAGCGGATAACATTCATATCGTTGACGGTTCTGCCTGTGGAATATTCTGGCAGAGTAGGGGCAGGCACCAGTGCATAAATGGTAATCGATGCACCGTTAACAAAATGACTTTTTCATCAAATCTTCATTTTCGGTTTTATATATTTCGACTTAGGCTCATTCCTGCAAGCAGGACAGAACCGATGCTATAACGGCATTTCTTCTTTCTTTCCATAAGTCCGTTTTAATGCAGCGAAGACTGCCGGAGCCCCAACCGGCAGTCTTCCACGTTTTGTACCTTTTCTTGCTTTTTTCAGAGATTTTCTTATCTTGCTGAAGAGAGGCAACAATCAGATTATCATGCATCTGCCACAAACAACCGGGGAAGACGCTGTTGCCGTGCTCGGAGCGGGTCATGGCGGTATGGCGATGGCAGCGCACCTTGCCCTGACGGGTCACAGGGTCAACCTCTTCAGCAGGGGAGCTGAGAGACTGTGCGGAGTGAGGCATTATGTCTCACGGTATATGTTCAATAATCCGCCCGGGACATCCGCAGAGATGGATATAGCCAAGATGCTGTCCAAGAATGAGATGATTGAGAGTCTATCCGGTGGCGATTTCTTCGTTTTCCGGCAGGTGCGGGCCGGACTGGCCCACTTCTCATCAAACCCGTTCTTTGCCAGGGGCAGCTCGCCTCCCCGGCAGTGATAAGCCTCGCTCTGAAGCTTCATATCGTGCATGTTGTGGGATTCAACGAGGGAGATCACGCAATCTTCCCTGATGAACTGTCATTTAATCCATCAGCATGAGCTTGAGATAGGTGTACATCAGAGCCCTCATCTCCGCCTCCTGCGCATTGGTGGATGATGCACCGTGCCCCCCCTCGATCGTTTCATGATAGTAGAGAGGATGACCCATGTCAATCATCTTTGCTGCCATCTTGCGCGCATGTCCGGGATGAACCCTGTCATCCCTGGTGGAGGTGATAAACAGAGGTGTCGGATACTTAACATCCTTCTTTACATTCTGATAAGGAGAATATTTGCTGATGAATGACCAGTCCTCCGGCACGTCTGGATTTCCGTACTCGTCCATCCAGCTTGCGCCGGCCAGGAGCTTGTTGTACCTCTTCATATCCAGCAGGGGAGCACCTATGACAACGGCATTCCAGAGATCCGGCCTCTGCGTCATGGCAACACCGGCCAGCAATCCTCCGTTGCTCCAGCCGTAAAATCCCATCCGCTCAGGCGTGGTGATCTTCAGCCTTATAAGGTCTTCAGCCACAGCAAACAGATCATCATAAGCATTCTGCCTCTTTTCGCGAAGCGCTGAATGGTGCCATTCAGGTCCGAACTCGCCGCCGCCACGTATGTTGGCAATTACATAAATTCCTCCATTTTCAATCCAGCCTATGCCTGTCAATGAACTGTAACCGGGACGGGTGGGACTGTTGAAACCGCCATACCCGTACACCAGGGTGGGATTGCTGCCGTCAAGCGCCATGTCAGCAGGATGAACGATGAAGTAGGGGATTTTCGTTCCGTCCTTTGAGACTGCTTCATTCTGGTCCACCTTAATCCCCGAGGCATCAAAGTAATCCTTCTGCTTCCTGATAGCCCTGATTTCTTTGCCGTCACCGTAATAGAGAGTGGTAGGTGTAACAGGATTACTGAAGGTGAAGAAATATTCGTTTGACCTGTCATCGGCACCGGCAAGACCCACCGTGCCAAACTCGGGTACAGGTACTGCCTCGGTGATCCATCCTTCACCTGAGGGACGCATGATCCTCAGTCTGCCCTGAACATTCTCCATCGTGGCAATCACTATGAAATCACGGGTTGTCATTACACCTGCAAAGCTTTCTCTTTCCCCTGGCTCATAGAGTGTTCTTACCTCAGGCGTCCCGGTCAGGAACGCAGGGAGATCATAACTCACCAGGGTACCCTTTTTAAAGGTTGAGCCGCTGAGAGTCCAGTCAGACTGGAGGTAAAGAAACATCTGCTCTCTGAACATACCACTTGTCTCAGCATCCTTGGGAATATCAAGCTGCTTCAACCCGTCAGGGGTAAGAAAGTATATGGTCGATTCATAGAAACCCACGTTCTCGCTCAGGAAAACGTACTGTTTCCCGTTGTACTCTCCCCCGCTGACAAAAATACCCATGTTGGCGGTGTCGGTCTGGTGGACAGTCACTGCCGATGCGGGATCCTTACCTCTCTTCCATAGTTTTGCCACAGCCGGATAACCTGATGAGGTCATTGTTCCTGGCCCATAGTTGGTTGCAACAAGTATCTGATCCCTGTCTATCCAGGTGACGCTACCCTTGCTTTCCGGGATTGAAAATCCTCTCTCTACGAATTTCTTTTCAACAGCATCAAATTCCCTTATGACCACTTCGTCTTTACCTCCGTCAGAGAGGCGGAGCAGACAGAAACGGTTCTCGGGACCAAGCCATACGGCTCCGCCATAAACCCACTTCCTTCCCTCTTCTGCCGACAGAATGTCCAGATCAAGGACCGTCTCCCAGGTCTCTTTCCCTGCCAGGTAATCCTTCTTCGGCATGCGCCTCCAGAGACCTCTCTCATTCTTCTCATCCTGCCACAGGTTGTAGGAATAATCGCCGGTAATTCCCGGATAGATCATCCTTTCCCTGTCGTTAAGTACTTCATTGAATCTGTCGCGAAGTTCAGTGTAAACCGGAAGCGTGGTTAGTGCTTCGTCAGAGAGCTTGTTCTGTGCCCGTGCCCAGTCAAGTGCCTTTTCATCAAGCACTTCCTCAAGCCACATGTAAGGATCGGAATTGACTGAATCCCCGTTCTTGCCGCTGCCGCAGCCGGGTAAAATAAGTGCCAGCATAATAAATGCAATCAGGTTAGTTAGTTGTTTCATCTCTTGAATATTTATGACTTCTTATCATTACGTTGATTGTTGCTGCCAGGATCAGTGCTTCACCCGCTATGAAAAGTGGCCATCTGTAACCCTCCGGTATATAGCCGGTTATCATCTCCATAAATCGTTCCCCGGCTGCCGGATCACCCTTGGCGCTCAGGACCCCGCTGTCAAGAAGGAGACGGGAATAATCTGCCAGGTAGGTGTAAAGAATCACAAATGCCCCGCTGATAACCAGTATCCAGTCCGAAACCCCCAGCCTGATATAAAAACCCTTCTCCTGCCTGCCAATGAACAGCAGGGCCATTAGAATCATTGTCAGCGAGTTGATCACGGGTGCCAGTACAGGCCCCAGCCATGAAACAGGTATGAGGAAGAGCAGGTCCCAGGTGAGGAGCGAGACCGGCCAGCCCAGCAGCAGATTGAGCGCGACATAATAAAATATATCCCACACCCCGAAGGCAAACAGGGCATAAAAGAGCCGCTGAAGCCCGTTCCTTCCTGCAATTATTCCGACCGCTGCCAACATCACCAGAGTGGCAATCTCTCGTATCCACTCAGCTCTCACCAGCTCTGAAGACATCAGCTTCAGCGGGAACGCAAATCCTTCAGGGTAATAGAGCTCCCTGAGGTAGACGACAACTATACCTTCCAGGAATCCCATCGCAATTGCAAATATGGCAAGCCAGAGGAACCGTCCTTTCCAATTGAGGTATGTATGTTTCATGTCGCTCAGAATTAGAAGGGCAAATTACAAAATATAAGGGATAACCGCTTTTCTTCCGGCCGGGTAATCTGCAAAATGCACTTTGTACCACTTTTGATGCGACAGCGCTCCCGGCACCAGGTTGCAAAAGGTCCAGACAAAGAATGAGAGTGCTGGCAGCGACCAGCAAAGCAGGGCATAACCGCCCCATTCTACGATCTCACCAAAAAGGTCGGGACAGGAAATCTTCTCAAACAGCCCGCCACGCGGTATCTGGTAACTGTCACTCGCCCTTTTCTTTCTGAGGTGGATGAGCTTATTGTCAGAGGTCATGTTTAACGCCATCCCGGTGAGGAATATCAGCAGCCCTGCAATATCACCGCATTTCCGTACCCTTTCAGCAGATCACCTCTCTTCTCCGAACGGCTTGCTGCCCTCCTGTGCCCCGGCCGCCAGTGCTGCTGTAAGCAACAGAACTGTTACAAAAATCCTCTTATCTGGTCTCATTGCTTCATCATTCAAATGGTGATAACCTGCATTCATTGATATTGTTCAACATCCAGATCACCTGTAGCTGAGATCCCGGATTTTTCTATTTTTGTTCAATATACCGCTAGATTATGAAATCCAGACAATCCATTCGCTTCTTTCTGAACCTTTTTGTCATTGCCGTTCTTACAATTTCTATTGTATCCGGTTGTTCCGACCAAAATTCTCAGGACAATTCCACAGGACAGAAGGTCATACTTTATGCCGAGTTTATGCATGAAGTCAACAGTTTCTCGCCGGTGATCACTACCGAGGTAAATTTCAAGTCTGATCACCTCTTCTACGGCGAGGATGTTCCCAAATCAGCTATCGAAGAGGACAAGCAGCTTGCAGGGTTCCTCTCAGCAGTGGAAAAGAGCGGCAGGGGAAGAATCAAGGCTGTTCCGATCCTGCAGGCAAAGTCAATGTCAGGCGGACCGGTTGACAGCCTCTTCTACAGGAAAATCAAGAACCTGATAATCGATGCGGTTACCGGGCAGGAGAGGGTTGACGGCATATACCTCTCATTGCACGGCGCTATGGGCGTACAGGGGATGTTTGACCCTGAGGGCGACCTGATCAAATCACTCAGGGACACCCTGGGACAGGATGTGAAAATCGCCGTGACCTTTGACCTCCATGCAAACGTTACGCGTCGAAGGGCTGAAAACGCAGATATAATAGTCGGTTACCATACCAACCCGCACCGTGATCATTTTAAGACGGCATTTCGTGCGGGTGACCTGCTGATACGAACGGTCCATGGCGAGATAGAGCCGGTAATGGTTGTCAACAAGATGAAACTGCTGAAGGGCGGTGGCATCAACGTCGATTTCCTCCCCCCGTTCAACAAGATATTTGCCTCAATTAAAAAAATGGAGAAACAGGATGACGTCCTCTCTGTTTCATTCTTCCCGGTCCATATCTGGATAGATGAACCGGAACTGGGATACAGTACAGTAGCAATAACAGACGGTAAGAAAGATCTGGCACATGAGCTGGCAGACAGTATATCCGATATGGCGTGGGCTGTCCGCGATGTGCCACAGCCTGAGGGTAATTCTCCGGAAGAGGCAGTCGCCATTGCACGCGAAATGAAGGTCGCACGGGCCCTTGGCACCCTGGTCTTTTGCGATGTCTCCGATGCTGTCGGTACCGGCACTCCCGGTGAAAGCACCTGGATACTGAAGGCACTTGTCGAAAACGGGAGCGAAATGACCTCATACATCGCCCTGCGCGATGAAGCTGCGGCACGCGATGCATGGAACAGCAGCGTGGGCGATGAGGTGACCCTGTCAGTGGGAGGGAAGATTGACACTGTCTATAACCGGCCCTTCTCATATACCGGCATAGTGGCACTCAAACAGGAGACCTCCTTCGGGAAAACGGTTTTAGTGAAACATAACGGCATCCACCTGATCCTCTCCGAACTGCCTATGGCTTCGAGGACGCCTGCCGATTTCAGGGATCTGGGACTGTCAATCTGGAAAGCCGATATAGTGGTGGTGAAGAACCTCTTCCCCTTCAGGTACAATTACCTCCTCTACAACAGGAAGACTGTCAATGTAATCTCACCGGGACTGAGCAACACGGACCCCTTCGCACTGAACTACGTCAATATCCCCAGACCGATCTATCCGCTTGACAGGATTGAATCCTGGAGATAATCCCTGTGATTAAGCCCGGCCTGTCTTACGCCTGAAAGTACTTAAAACCGGTATGACCGGTTATGCAGGTTGCCTATAAAATGAAAGGGATTAGCCTTTTTGTGCCCTTCATGTAAGAACAGTACCTCTCGCCGAAGAAGGCCTGACACTCTTTCTCATCGCGCCAGGCGGTAAGCCACAGCAGCCATGACGAAAGCAATGCAACAGGCAAGGTGTACCACAGCGGCTGCTTGAACCAGATACCCCATGTAAGAAACAACAGCGAAGAATACATCGGGTGCCTTATGAATCTGTAGATGCCGGAAGTCACAAGCTCGGTTGTCTTCTCGAACTTGAACAGTTTCTCATCAACCCTTACAACACCCGGCTTCTTCGCCCGCCTTAATCTTACCACCGACTCGATCAGGAACCAGAGTGAGATGATAAGCAACAGCCATGATACTACCTGATTTGCAGAAAATGGCTCAGCGAACCACTTGGTGTAATTGACTACGAAAAGGATTATGATGCACTCCCAGCTGAAAAACCTGGTAAAACCGTGACTGTGTGGCTCAAAAAGGCTCTGCTTTGAAAAGAATATTACCGGCAGGCTCAGGGCTATGAAGAAGATTACTTTATCCATTTCAGGTTGCCGTCAAATCTGTAAGTCACTCCCTTTTCAGTCTCCATCTGTATATCGTTGCCCTGATATGTCATTTTCAGCGGCGCCCCCGAGAGTGACTTCACGCTGATCATTGTGGGTGCGCCGCCAATCCACTCTATCGCTACCTCGAAGTTGCCTCTGGCCTTCAGTCCTGACACTTCACCTTCAGGCCATGCTTCCGGCAGGGCAGGCAGGACCCGCACTACCCCGTTGTGGCTCTGCAGCAGCATCTCCGCAATACCGGCCGTGCCTCCGAAGTTTCCGTCAATCTGGAAAGGAGGGTGGTTGTCAAAGAGGTTCGGCAGAGTAGATTTCTCAAGCAGCTGCCTGAGATGCCTGTATGCCTCGTCGCCGTCAAGAAGCCTTGCGTAGAAGTTGATGATCCACGCCCTGCTCCATCCTGTATGGCCTCCTCCGTTCGCCAGCCGCTTCTCAAGTGTTTTTCTTGCAGCGGCGTAAAGCTCCGGGGTCTCCGGGGTGATTTGTGTCCCCGGATACATCGCGAAGAGATGAGACATGTGCCTGTGACCGGGTTCGGCCTCCTGGTACTCCTCAATCCACTCCATGATTGTCCCGTTGGATGCCACCCTGTCAGCCGGAACCCTGTCAAGGATGAGTTGGAGTGAGTCAGCCCACTCCTGGTCAACACCAAGGATGGCTGATGCCTTCCGGCAGTTGCCCAGAACCTCCCGTATGATCTGGTTGTCCATTGATGGCGCATAGGTCAGCTTGAACTCCTTTCCCGAAGCGGGATCAATGTAACTGTTCTCCGGCGAGTAGGAGGGAACGGTGACCAGGCGTCCCTGTGCGTCCTCAACAAGGAAGCTCCTGATGAACTCCGCAGCTCCCTTCATTACCGGAAATGCACGCTCTTGCAGAAATGCCGTGTCGAGGGTAAACTCGTAATGCTCCCACAGCGGAAGAGTCATCCAGGCTCCCCCGAGTGGAAACATCCCCCAGTAAACCCCGTCAATGACCGCAGTCTTGCCGAAGATATCAGTGGTGTGGTGCAAAGTCCACCCCTTCGCACCGTAAGTCTCACGCGCCGTGACACTTCCCGGAGCGGTCAGTTCCTCCATAAAACGTATCAACGGCTCCGCAGTTTCGGTCAGATTGCATACTTCCGCGGGCCAGTAATTCATCTGAAGGTTGATATTGGTGTGATAATCGGAATTCCACGGTGCATTGATATCCTTGTTCCAGATCCCCTGGAGATTCGCCGGCAGCCTGGCGGGATACCGCGAGGAACCCATGAGCAGGTATCGTCCGTACTGAAAATAAGTGGCAATCAGCCCCGGGTCATCCTCGCCGGACTGAAACCTCCTCAGACGCTCATCAGTGGGGATTCCGTCCAGTGCAGGGTCGCCACCCAGTGAAAGCTGCACTCTGTTGAACATGGTTGTGTGCTCAGTTTTGTGCCCGTTTCTGATCTGATTCATCGAGATCCACGATGCCTTGCTGATGGCTTCGGTACAATCCTTCCTCGGATCGATTGCACTGTCCAGGTTCAAAAGATCAAAATTATAATCCGTGCGTGCATTGAAGAAGAGAGTGATCTCCTTCCCTCCTGAATAGTTCAGGCTCTGTTCCCCTGCAGTCAGCTTGCCGTCACAATTTGTGACTATCAGTGAAGCAAAGAACCGCATATGCTCACCTGCCGGCCCTCTCTCCGGGTCTGCCGGGTCAACCACCTGACCCTCCATGTCAATCCTGTTTTCAGATACCTTTATCACTGCGTCCTGAGGCCGGGTCATCATGATGTCCATATCTAGCCCGCCCTCATCCTGCGAGTTCATGGTGATGACGATGATGTCCTCCCGGGCAGGCACGAAGACTTCATACTCAACTTTTTTGCCATTCTTTTTAAAGCTTACGGTGGCGATACCGGTCGAAAGATCCAGTTCCCGGCGGTAATCAGTTACTGTGGCTGCAGTGTCTGCAAACCTGAAGTAAATGTCACCCACGGTCTGATACGACCATGTTTTGCCCGGAATCCCTGCCAGATGCTTTTCTGCAAGCTCATAGGCCTCAGGAATGTTGCTTTCAAGGATAAGCTTCCTGATGCGGGGCAGGTTCTCAAGGGCACCGGGGTTGTTGTTGGGGACCTTGACACCTCCCCATAGCGACTCCTCATTAACCTGCAGATGCTCAACCAGAGGGTCGCCATACAGCATACCCCCCAGCCGCCCGTTACCCACCGGAAGGGCTTCGGTCCACTCCGCAGCGGGAGTATTGTACCATAGCACATGATCACGTTTGGACCTGGGGCCGGTATTGCATCCGGAAATCAGTATTAATGCCGGCAGCAGTAAGATAAGTGGTTTCTTCATTCGTATTTTGGGTTATTCAGTTGGCACGGCAATTGCCATAAGCGTTATTGCGATGACAATAAGTAGTTTATTCATTAATATTTCAGTAAATTTTCTTTTGGATTTCAAGCTTGTCCGCTTCCTGCCTTGTAAGTTTTATCCCCTCAAGCGGCACAAAACTGTTGTCAGCCAGCTCTGCGATCCTGATGTTGCTGCAGATTCCCTTGAACATTATCCTGATAGTGTTCTCCACGTTCTCCCTGATGGGTTCCATGATCCAGCCAAACTCCTCGGGCCCGCTTTCGAGCGAATGCTCTGTCTGCAGCCTGATCTCCTCCTTCAGCTTCTCACTCTTCTCCGCCAGGTCGTCACTTGTCATCCATCTCTTCCCGGTCAGAGGAAGCTGTCTCCGGTACTCCAGCGTCTCGAAAAACTCCCATTCCAGCTTACGGTTTCCAAATGAAAGAAACCGCGGGTTGATATTGGCTACAATCAGCTCATCACTTTCCGGCATATACTTGAACCTGAGCTCCTTGAGGTCAATCCCGTACTTCGCTTTGAGAGAGACGCCAAGGCTGCCGATGTACCGTATCTCACGGTCATTGAACTGTTCAGTCTTGTTCACTGTCCGCTTGAACCTGGTGTCTATCTCGAAGAGATTCATCTCCAGGATGCTCTTGATCTGTGTTATCTGGAAATTCCTCTCTTTCAGAAATTCATTTTCCTCAATCAGCTTCTGGTTCATCTTCGCCAGGCTCTGGTTCTTCTCCTCGAGCCCGGTGATGTTGTCCTCGAACTTTGAGACCTTCACATTCAGCTGGATCAGTTGCTGTATACCCAGGACAATCAGCCCGGCGGCAATGAACACAGCGCCCCAGATAACCAGCTTGTTTGCCAGCAGGATCACTGCTACTAGCAGGATGGCGGCCACCAGGAGATATTGCTTTATACCCGTCATCCTGATTCCGGAATTCTTCATTTTTTTTTATTCTTTTAACACGGTCATTCGGTCGGACCGGAGTTGCTTACAAATGCTATCTGCTTGCCGTCTGGCGACCAGCCCGGAACATTGATGGTGCCCTGGCCTCCGTAAAGATAGGCGATTACTTCAGGTGTGCCTCCTCCGGCAGGCATCATTCTGATGTATACATGCCTGTAGAAGGGATGATCATCCGCCTTTACATCAGGCATGAACGAGAGGAATACAACCTGCATGCCATCCGGCGATACGTGTGGGAACCAGTCGTTATAACCGTCAAATGTAAGCTGTTCCTGGTCCGTGCCGTCGGGTTTCATCCGCCACAGCTGCATCGTGCCGGTGCGTGCTGAATTAAACCAGATAAACCTGCCGTCAGGCGAATACTCTGAGCCGTCATCGAGACCGGGAGCATCGGTAAGCCTTATCTCTTTCTTCCGTTTGACAGAAATCTTGTAAATGTCATATTCACCGCTTCGCTCTGCGGTATAGGTGAGCCAGCGACCGTCAGGAGACCATCCGTGCAGGTAGGAGGGACCCTTTGCTGTGATGCGCTCAGGCTTGCCTCCGCCAGCCGGCATGATAAAGATGATTGATTTGTTATCCTCATCTGCCACGTGATGGCTGATGCCAAGCATGCTGCCGTCAAAGGAGAGGACATGGTCATTGTTATTGCTTGTTGCAAAATCCGAATCTATGACTTCCGGTTTCCCGGCAGCTATGTCAAACCTGTAGAGCAGGCCTTCACTGTTGTATATCAGGTATTTGCCGTCAGGGGTCCAGTTGGGTGCCTGGATGGAGTTGGGTGCCTGGAAAACTACCCGGCGATGGCCGGTCTCAATATCCATGATCTCGAGATTGCTCCCCAGGTAATCACGGTATGGAACCAGGCCGGACCAGGCCGGCCTGGTGATGCGCACATTGGTGAACCGGACACTCTCCCGGACCGTGTTGTCATGGGAACAGATGAACAGGCCGGCATATACCTCCCCGTCAGTCAGACCGGAGGTGATCATCAGGGTATCAAATGGATTGCCGGAGACAGCGCAGGAGAATATGATTTTATCACCTCTTCGCTCAAGCTGTATCACATCAGGCGCTGTAACCGGTGATCTGCGCTCGGAAGTCTCAGCCCCCTTGCCGGTCCGGTATTGCAGCGATGTCAGCCCGTCGCCGTGCACCGTACCGCTGATATGGGGTGAATCCGTATCAAGAGTTTGACGTAGCATCCACCCGGCCTTGCGGTGCTCATGACTGCCCTCACCGGTGAAACTGACCCCGGCAGTCAGGATGAAATCACCCTTCAGCTTTTTCCATGCAAAATGAAACTGATCCTCACCAAACCAGATGTTGTCACCGGATCCGGTCAGAATGTATTCCTGGGTCTGCGGAACAAACTGAAGGTCACCCTTCAGAGCACATGAGCCAACGTCTGAATGACCTTCAAATATATTCGCTGAATAATCCTGTGCGTAAGACCCGTAACCTGATAAAAGAGATGCTGCCAGCACTGTGGTTATGTATTTGATTGATTTCATTTACTTGTATATGAGGTTTATAGATAAATCTCTTTGCGCCTGTACAATCTGAAAGCGGAGAATGTCAGAAGCAATGACAGACCGCAAAAATAAAGGACAGAGATGAACTCGAGCCTGTAATCCGGGCCAAGCGTGTCCATCCCAACGAATTTGAATGGGGTTACATAGCCTGTGAATGACAGGCCTTCCGTGATGTTCGATATTGTAAAGATAAAATAAAGGATAAGTACCAGTCCGATGCTGAGGGTGGTGATCGGCCTTGCTCTCTTCACCAGCGTCGACATTAACAGTCCCAGCGAAGCGAAAAACAGATTGAGAAGCATTGTATAGACCGACATGATAATAAAAGCATCTGTGCTGTATGGTTCCCGCTTGACAATCTCGAGGGTAATGTATCCCACAACAGCGGTTACGATATTAATTGCCAGTACATTCAGGAATACCACTGCGGCCTTGCTGAAAAAAATATCACTACGGCTCAGAGGCCAGGCCAAAAGGAATTCCGCCGTCTTGTTGTACTCCTCCCTGAGCAGGATACCGGATGCGAGAACGATAGAATAAATACTTCCCAGGACAAGCATATAGATAACATTATTGGCTGAATAAAAGCCCAGTACCGAAAACAGATCGTCCACATCCGATATACCCTTGAACTGAAGGGTTCCCTCCGGGATAATGCTTATCATTGCAAGTATCTTCTCGTTGTTCTCCGGGAAGACGCCGTAAAATGACATTGTAAGGGCTGTGAGGGCGGTTATTACCGAAGTCCATATCAGGAGGCTCACTGCGTTGCTCCTTAATTCCCTCAAAAACAGATTCCTGTTCATCATGCTCTCCTCCGGTCATGGGAAGAGGAGATTAAACAGCACCCTGATTGTGGTCGATTTGCCTGCACTGTTGGGGCCTATGAAACCGAAGATCTCTCCCTCTTCGACCTGAAGGTTGATGTTTTCAATCCCTCGGTCTTTGCCGTATCTCCTGGTCAGATCCGTGATCTGAATGGCATGATTGCTCATACCAGGTCACATGCTTCGGGAGGCATCCACTTTGCATCACGTCCTTCCCACTTGATGTTGCAGCCAATGGGATTGGTGACAGGCACGGATATCTCCCTGCCGGAGGTCAGTTCCGTAAGCGCCCTGTCAAGATCATTGACAGTCATGCGCGAGGTGTCACGGGGTGAGTCAACGCCCCTGCCGGTATATACAAGCTCCCTCTCACGGTTGAAGACGAAGAAGTGAGGCGTCTTCAGTGCCCCGTATTCCTTCACCACGGACTGATCCCTGTCATACAGGTATTTCCACGGGAATTTGTGCTCCTCCATCCGTTTCACCATGTTCGGAAAACTGTCATCCTCATAGGTGTGTTCACTGTTCGAATTGATTCCCACGAATACCACTCCCGCATCTCGGAACTTCTCAGCGGTGGCGCGGGTCACCTCGTCAGAGCCGATTACATAGGGACAGTGGTTGCATGTGAAGAACACCACCAGGTATGGGTGACTGTCGAAGTCTGCCAGGCTGTACTCCCTTCCGTCGGTGGCCGGGAGCCTGAAATCCGGTGCCTTTTGGCCGTGTTGAAGGGTATAACTCATATCATTCTCTTTTTTTATTATTTTTTTTTCTTATAAACACTAAGCCGGGCACCGCCCTCTCCATTCAATGCCGCTCAGCCCGTCTGCGCCCGGAACCGTCTGCCCGTTTGCACCTGTAACCAGCAACAAAACCATAATGGCGGATATTGGTCTTTTCACTTTCATGTTGTATTCAGCTACTTAAAAGTTTCATAACTTCATGAAATCGGTTTCATGAAATAAACTCCCTCTAATATGAACAAGGAAAGCTCACTAAAGTTAACTGCTTTTTTCCGGACAGCAGCAATCGCCGCAATCATTGTTGCCTCCCTGGCCACGGTACAGGCACAGCCATCAGGCGGTCCTTACGGGCCCGTAAGGCAGTTATGAACAGTGTCGCAGAACGCCGGGAGGATAATCTACGTTGCGCCCGACGGTGACAAAAATGCTCCGGGTGAGACTCTTACTGCCCCCGCAACTATTGAGACAGCAATATCCAAAGCCGTGACCGGCGACGTCATTATTCTTCGGGGAGGCACCTACAGAACGGGAGACCTCCTCCTTAACCTGGGCATAATAATGCAGCCTTACCTTGACGAACTTCCGGTATTGAAGGGATCATAGGTGGCATCCCAGTGGAGGGATCTCGGGAACGGCCTGTGGGTTACGAAATGGGACCGTCTCTTTCCTTCCGCACCGGAAAGCTGGTGGCAGAGGCTCCGGAGCGGAAAAGATACGCCCCTCCACAGGTTTAATGATGACATGGTATTCATTGACGGAAGATTTCTGCAGTCAGCCGGCTTTGAGGGCGAGGTGGATGAGAGCAGCTTCTTTAATAACCTCATGGTTGCTGATGCGACACTGAACAGGCCTCTCCTCTTCGTCTGGCAGCGAAGTATACTGTGTGACCGCCTTCGCGATCCGCAGTTCAGCACAATTGACAACAACGTATATGTGAAGAACGGGGATCGTAATGGGATGCCCCTTATCCTCTGGAGTCCGGCCCCTGAAGAGAACTGTATTGCAGCGCTCGGATCACCCGCAGAGATAACTGCCAGGCACCCGGGATTCGAGACAATGAGCCTGCTTATGACAGATAACATTGTCTTCATGAGCCCTGAACTGAAGAATTTCAGGCTCCTGCCCGCGTTCACCGGCAACAGCACTGCCGCAAACCTGCCGGCAGAGATAAAGTCGCTGCTTAAACTTAAGAAAAATGCCCGGCCGTATGTAGGCGCATACCCTCAGGCATTCTGAAATCCACTTCTGAAAATAATGACGTGCTGACGGAACTTACCGCCGGTTGAACCGATTATGTCAGATCCGGGCCCGTCCGCCACCTGCTCTATCCCTGTTTCGAAATCAGGTAGATGGTGTACCCGACATAGAAGGTAAGCAGAAGTGCTGCTTCCCACCTGTCAAGCCTGTGTTTCTTCCAGGCTATCAGGTTTATGAAGAGGACAACCGTGCCTGCGGCAAGAATATAAAAGTCGATGTCAAATATCGGATTGTATCTGATCGGACTGACTGTAGAAACCACGCCCCCAATCAGCAGAAGGTTGAATATGTTGGAGCCAACTATGTTACCAACGGCAATGTCGGCATTCTTCCTGAATGCGGCTACAACAGACGTTGCCAGCTCCGGCAGAGAAGTTCCCGCTGCAATGATTGTAAGCCCGATGACTTTCTCGCTGACTCCCAATGCTTTGGCGATCTGCACAGCGTTGTCAAGGACAAGCTTTCCTCCCAGAACCAGTCCTGCAAGCCCGAGAATGATAAAAGTTATCATCTTAAAAAGAGGGCCGGTGGGCTTATGTTCAGCCTCTGGAGGCTTGTATTCCTTGATCTGCCTGTAGATGTAGTACTGAAACAATCCAAACAATCCGAGCAGTATGAATCCGTCAATCCTTCCAAGCATCATGCCGCCATTGGGTGACGGGATGTGCACCATAATGTAAAAGATAACAAGCGCCGCAAATGACATCGGAATCTCCTTCCAGACGGTACTGACCTGCACCTTGAGCGGCAGTAATACACCTGCAAGTCCAAGTATGATGAAAAGATTGAAGTTGTTACTGCCCAGGATGTTGCCAAAAAATATGTCCTGGTGGTTCGTTGCCGAGGCGAAGAGGTTTACAACCAGTTCAGGCGCCGAGGTGCCGAATGCAACCACGGTCAAGCCTATTGTCAGATCAGAAATTTTAAATTTCCTTGCAAGTGATGAGGCACCGCTAACCAGCCATTCAGCTCCGGCAATCAGTAACGCCAGACCTGCCAGCAAAAGAAGTATCTGAAGTGTCATACCGCAAAAATAGTAATAAAATCTATTTTGCCTGACCACGGCCAGACCGATACATTTCGTGTATCAATCCTGTCTCTCTTCATGATAAGGAGCGCCTGCCGGGCTCATCTGCCCTGAGTTCGGCTGTGAGCTCATCTATCCTTTAGCCTGTTGTATTTCCGGAGTATTTCCAGCGTCTTTTCAACAGGCAGCGCCTCTACTGTCATGCCGTTCCTGGCCTTCGTCGTCTCGGCGGCAAAGAGCGAGTTGATGATGGCCTCCTC
>AMWB02044703.1_pt1 | contig 115393 bp, 104 predicted proteins | sample 200311 | NCBI WGS metagenome assembly AMWB02 (sample SAMN02737377, study PRJNA173069) | bioreactor metagenome | biome: anode biofilm in microbial fuel cells | place: USA: California | collected 2010-12-16 | reverse complement strand
GCTACGCTTGCACAATCTAACCTTGTTCGTTACCCTGCGAACCGAGGAACTGCGTCAGGTCAATACCGCGCTCCAACAAAAAAACGATGCGCTGCAAGAGGCCATGACTGAAATAAAAACATTACGCAGCATTTTGCCCCTTTGTTCCTACTGCAAAAAAATCCGCGACGACAAAGGCTACTGGGAGCAGGTTGACGTTTACATCCACAAGCACTTTGACACGGACATCAGCCACAGCATCTGTCCGGAATGCGCCCAAAAACATTTCCCGGAGCTGAATATATCCCGATAAAGGCGCAACCCGCACCTTTTATCCCTTCTCGCTCCCCTGAATGCGCCTGATCAACGTCCAGGGAGGGCAGTCCAGCTCCTGATCCGGCGTCAGCACAACCCGGCTGCCCGGATTCGCCTGGGCAAGCGGCCTGCCTTCCGCGGTTTCCAATGAAAGGACCTGGAAGGGAACATTGTTCAGCCCCTCCTCCATGTATTCAAGGCTGTCGCCGGGCATAAGCCGGTGCCGCACCTCGATAAGCGGCCGGGCGCCGCTTTTCAGCACTATCCCCGCCGGCACATAGGTCTGGTCCACCACTGCGCCGCTGTAGCACATATCCTCCTCGCCGGGAGGATCGGCGAAAAAATTCTCCGTATACCCGCGACTGCCAAGTTTTGCCATTTCCTCCATGAACACCGGCGGCATGACGATATCCCGGAGGGGATCATCATTCAGGGCCGTCAGGACATAATCAAGCGCGGCCCGATAAATCCGGACAATGCCGCCCACGTAATAAATACCCTTCATCCGGCCCTCGATCTTGATCGAATCAACCCCGGCCCGCACCAGTTCCGGCAGCCGGTTCAAGAGACAGAGATCCTTGCTGTTGAAGATGTACATGCCCCGCGCATCCTCTTCCACCGGGAAGTACTGACCGGGCCTCTTTTCTTCCTGCAGGCGGTACCCGTAGCGGCAGGGATGGGCGCATTTGCCCTGATTGGCGTCCCGGCCGGTGAGATACAAACTCAGCATGCAGCGGCCTGAATAGGAGATGCAGAGGGCGCCGTGCACAAAGACCTCTATTTTGGCGGAAATTCCCTCCCTGATCCGCCGGATCTCTTCAAGGGACAGCTCCCGCGCCAGATTAAGCCGGGTCACCCCCTGTTCCTGCCAGAAAAGACCGCTTTCCACATTGGTGACATTGGCCTGGGTGGAGAGATGGACGGACATCTGCGGCACCACCCGGCGGGCAAGACGCAGCACACCCGGATCGGAAATGATCAGGCCGTCCGCGCCGAGCCGGGCAAGTTCTTGCAGATAGCCGGCCAGTTTCTCCAGATCCCGGTTGTGGGCAAAGATGTTGACGGTGACAAAGACGCGGACGCCCCGGCCATGGGCAAAGGCAATGCCCTCTTCCAGATCGGCCGGGGAAAAATTGGCGGCATGGGCCCGCAGGCTGAATTCCCGGCCGCCGAGATAAACGGCATCCGCCCCGTAACTGACGGCGGTTTTCAGTTTTTCAAGGCTGCCGGCCGGGGCCAGCAGTTCACAGGCAAAAGGTTTCTTCTTTTCCACGATATTCTCAACTTTGCTGTTGACTGAATTCCATCAAAACTGGTTGAATGTTTCTTTTTTGCACGGCGGCTCATAATGAATGAGCCGGAACACGAAAGTTTGCGCGAAGCAACTTCTTTCGTGACGGTTCCTAAATAAACCTTTTCTTCCGATGCTTCAACCGTGGATACGACGAAAAAAAAAATTGGCGTTGCCATGAGCGGCGGGGTGGACAGTACGGTCTGCGCGGCACGACTGCGGGAAAACCATACGGTTCACGGTTTTTTCATGGATATCGGGCTGCCGGACCGGGAAAAACAGATCGACAGGGTCGGCAGGGTGGCCGCGGGGCTGGATATCCCACTGGAAATCGTTGATCTCAGCCGCAGCTTTCAGCAGGAGGTCATCGACTACTTCCGCCGAAGCTACCATGCCGGAAAAACCCCGAATCCCTGCGTCATCTGCAATCCGCTGATCAAGTTCGGCAAGCTTCTGGAACGCGTCCGCCGTTGCGGCATGGACAAAATGGCCACCGGCCATTATGTTCGCCTCCAACGGGACGACAAGGGTTTTCATCTGCTCAAGGGGCGGGACACGAAAAAAGACCAGTCCTACTTTCTGTGCGGTCTCAATCGGGAACAGCTTTCTCACCTGCTTTTTCCGCTGGGAGATCTGACCAAGGAAGAGGTCTATCACCAGGCCCGTGGGCTCGGATTCAGCCAGTTTCAGGGATCAGGCACGGAAAGCCAGGATGTCTGTTTTTTGCAGAACCGCAGCGTGGCCGACTTCCTGAAAGAGGAGACAGATTGGGCCAAAGGTGATATTGTCACGGCAAACGGCGACAAGGTCGGGGATCATGACGGTTTTTTTCAGTACACCATCGGCCAGCGCCGGGGCTTGGGCATCTGCGACAGTACGCCCTCCTATGTCGTTGCGCTTGATGCGGGAAAAAACCGGGTCATTGTCGGCAAGGCAGAGGGGCTGTGGCGCCGGGAATTTCTTGTCAGCCGCATGAACTGGATTTGCGGCTCACCGCCGCCGCTGCCGCTACGAACCATGGTCAGGATACGCTCCCGCCATCATGAAACCCGGGCCGAGGTGATCCGCGCGGGCGAATTTTACAAAGTTATTTTTGACCAGCCGCAACGGGCCATCACCCCGGGCCAGTTTGCCGTCCTCTATCAGGGGGACGAAATGATCGGCGGCGGGGAGATTGCAAGGTAAAAGATGACGGGATCAAAAAAACTGAAAGTTGCCATCACCACCCTCGGCTGCAAGGTAAACCAGTTTGAATCGGCCGCCTTTCTCTCTCAATTGGAAGAACGGGGAGCGGAAACGGTTCCCTTTTCCCAACCGGCCGATGTCTACATCATCAACACCTGCGCCGTTACCGCCAAGGCTGCGGCCCAATCCCGCCGGATGATCAGAAGGGCGTTGAAGACCAGCAGCGGGGCCCGGGTTGTGGTTACCGGCTGCTATTCCCAGGTTGCCTCGTCCAAGGTTCTGGAGCTTGCCGACTGGTCGGTCTGCATTGTCGGCAACGGCTTCAAGCACCGGCTGGTGGACATCGCCCTTTCGGAAAAACAGTGCGACCTGGAAATGCACATGGGCGACATCGGCAACCGCAAAACCATCTGCCCGTTGACGGTAACCCGCTTTCCCGGCCGCACCAGGGCCTATCTCAAACTGCAGGACGGCTGCAACAACTTCTGCTCCTACTGCATCGTGCCCTATGCCAGGGGCCGCAGCCGCAGCCTGGCGCCGGAAGCGGCCCTGGAGCAGATCGGCATATTCGCGGCCCAGCAGTATAAGGAAATTGTCCTGACCGGCATTCATGTCGGCATGTACGGCATGGACCTTTCCCCCCGCACCGGCCTGGTCGATTTTATTGACCGGGCAACCTCGCTTTATCGGGACATTCGCTTCCGCCTCAGTTCCCTTGAACCGGGTGAAGCCTCTGATGAGCTGCTTGCCCTGATGGCGGCACGGCCAAACTTCATGCCCCACTTTCACATCCCCCTGCAAAGCGGTGACGACAGAATTTTGCGGGAGATGAACCGGCGCTACACCGCAGACGATTTTGCCGGTCTGATTGAGCGCATCCACGCCAAAATCCCCCATGCCGCCATCGGCGCGGACGTGCTGGTCGGTTTTCCCGGGGAAACGGAAAGCGCCTTTGCCAATACCCATGCCCTGCTGGAAGGGCTGCCGGTCACCTATCTCCATGTCTTTCCCTATTCCAGGCGGAGCGGCACGCTGGCCGCCGGCATGCGCAACCAGATCTCGGGCCCGGAAAAGGAAGAACGGGTGGCCGTGCTGCGCAATCTCGATCAGGTAAAAAAAACGACATTTTACCGCCGACACCTGGGCACGTCCCACCGGGTGCTGGCGGAAAACAAAAAAAATCGCTTCAAACTCATGCGGGGCTTCACGGAAAATTATATCCCGGTTCTCTTTCCGGCTCAGGACAATGACGGCAACACCATTATCGATGTGCGTCTGGAGCGGCTGGAAGAGGGGATCGTTTTTGGACGGCAGATATGATTGGAGAAATTATCGCCATCGGCAATGAATTGACCTCGGGCCGCATCCTCAACTCAACCAGCTATTTTGCCGCCAGCCATCTCTATGGCGCGGGCCACGAAATCACCGCCATGGCAACCATCGGCGACGAACCGCAGATGATCGGCAAGGCACTGCGGGAAAGCATCGAGCGGGCCGATTTTGTCGTGGTCACCGGCGGGCTTGGCCCCACCAATGACGACATGACCAATCAGGCGGTGGCTGAGGCGCTGGACCGGCCGACCATCCTTTACCCGGAAATCTTTGAAAAAATCAAACAATCCGAATCGTTCAAGGAAATGCCGTCCCTGGAAAAGCTGGCCTGGTTGCCTTCCGGCGCGGAAATCCTCAAGCCTGGGGATAAAATCGCCGGCTATATGCTCATTTACCGTGACAAGCCGATTTTTTTCCTGCCCGGAGTCCCCCATCAGATGCGGGAACTGATGCTGGACCGGGTCATTCCCCGCCTTGCCGCCTGGGGAGGAACAAATATTTCCATGGTCAAACAGAAGGTGTTCAAGGTCTTCGGTTTGCCCGAACCGCTGGTTCAGGAAAAGCTGGCTGCTTTCGAAAAAAGCAATCAGAAACTGCGCATCGGCTATTATCCCAATGCCGCCGAGGTTCACGTCAGCCTGACGGTGCGGGGAAAAACTCCCGAGGAAACCGCCGACCGTTTCCGGCTGGGCGAATCCTCCATCCGGGAAATTCTGGGCTGCTGCATCTATGATGATGAAAACAATTCACTGGAAACCATCGTCGGCCGGATCCTCAAGGACAAGGGCCTGACCCTGGCCCTGGCGGAATCGTGCACCGGCGGCCTGATGGCCCATCACCTCACCCTCATTGCCGGCAGCTCCGACTATTTCCTGGGCGGGGTTGTTGCCTACGCCAACGCCTTCAAAGAACAGCTGCTCGGCGTCAACAAGGAAACGCTGGACAACTTCGGCGCGGTCAGCCGGGAAACGGCCACGGAAATGGCGTTGGGGGCAAAAAAAATAAGCGGCGCCGACATCGGACTCTCCATAACCGGCATTGCCGGCCCGGGCGGCGGCAGCCTTGAGAAACCGGTGGGCACCGTCTGTTTTGCCATAGCCGGCAACGAAAAAACCATTTCCCTGCGCTACCGTTTTTCCGGCAACCGGACCATGATTCAAACAAAAGCCGCCATGACCGGCCTCGATCTTTTACGCCGTCATCTTCGCGGGCTTGACTTTCTTGATAACGGCTGGTAGTGATGACTGTTTCACACTTTGCTCCAGGCAACCACAGAGCGATTGAACACGAAACCGAAGGCGGGGGAGCATGGATTTCCCCCTTTTCAGCAACAGCAGAGCAGGAGCTAACAACATGGCCATCTCTGAGGGCAAAAGCAAAACACTTGATTCAGCGATACTCCAGATACAGAAACAGTTCGGCAAGGGGTCGATCATGCGCCTCGGCTCGGATGAAACCGAGGCCGTTCCCGTTATCCCCACCGGCACCTTAAGCCTTGACATCGCAACCGGTGTCGGCGGCTTCCCCAGAGGAAGGATTACGGAAATATTCGGGCCCGAGTCCTCCGGTAAAACGACCCTGGCCCTGCATGTTATTGCCGAGGCACAAAAGGCGGGCGGCACCGCGGCCTTTATCGACGCCGAACACGCCCTGGATGTTCACTACGCGGACCGCCTCGGCGTCAATACCGACGATCTGCTGGTTTCCCAGCCCGACTTCGGCGAACAGGCCCTGGAAATTGCCGAGATTCTTGTCCGCAGCGCGGCAGTTGACGTCATTGTCATCGACTCGGTAGCCGCCCTGGTGCCCAAGGCGGAGATCGACGGCAATATCGGCGATTCCCATATGGGGCTGCAGGCCAGACTGATGTCCCAGGCCATGCGCAAACTGACCGGCATTCTGAAAAAAACCAACACCTCCCTCATCTTCATCAATCAGATCCGCATGAAAATCGGGGTGATGTTCGGTAACCCGGAAACCACCACCGGCGGCACGGCCCTCAAGTTCTATGCATCCATGCGTTTTGATATCCGCAAGCTGACACCGATCAAGGACGGGCAGGAGGTTATCGGTAACCGCACCAAGGTAAAAATCGTAAAAAACAAGGTCGCGCCGCCCTTCAAGACGGCGGAATTCGACATCATCTACGGTGAGGGCATCTCCAAGGCCGGCGACCTGCTTGACCTGGCAGTGGAACAAAACATCGTCGACAAAAGCGGCGCCTGGTATTCCTACGGCAACGAGCGCATCGGCCAGGGACGCGAAAACGCCAAGGATTTCATCAAAGAACGCCCGGAATTGATGGCGGAAATCGACCGCAAGGTCAGAATGGGATTTGGCCTGCCCCTGCCTGGCGAAGAGCTGAAGGTGGCGCCGGCAGCTGAAAATCCGGCGCCGGAAAGTGACGCCGGATGATCTCACCTGTCGCTGCGGCAAACACGAAAAATTGACCATTGAACCCGCAGTGCCGACCGGCGGGGAATAAAATCCGCCGTGATCTCCGTCTGCTCCGTAATGAAAAACAGACACTATTACGAACTTATCACCATTTCACCAACTGCGAAATTTTGAAAACCATGACTGGAAACGATATTCGGAAAAAATTTCTGTCCTACTTTGCCGACAAAGGCCACACCATTGTTGAAAGCTCCGCGCTGGTGCCCCATGATGACCCCACACTGCTGTTTACCAACGCGGGCATGGTGCAGTTCAAGCGCATTTTCACCGGCGAGGAAAAACGGGACTACATTCGCGCCGCAACCTGCCAGCGTTGCGTCCGCGCCGGCGGCAAACACAACGACCTGGACAATGTCGGATATACCGCCCGGCACCACACCTTTTTTGAAATGCTGGGCAATTTCTCCTTTGGCGACTACTTCAAGGAAGATGCCATCCGTTACGGCTGGGACTTCCTTACCAAGGAGCTTGGCCTGCCGCCGGAAAAGTTGTGGGTTTCCGTTTTTGAGGACGACGATGAGGCTTACGCCTTGTGGGAGAAAATTGACGATCTGCCCCAAGGCCGCATCATACGGCTCGGCGCCAAGGATAATTTCTGGGCCATGGGCGACACCGGCCCCTGCGGCCCCTGTTCGGAAATACACATCGACCAGGGTTCCGAGGTTGGCTGCGGCCGGCCGGACTGTGCGGTCGGCTGCGACTGTGACCGTTTTCTCGAACTGTGGAACCTGGTTTTCATGCAGTTTGAACGCAGCGCGGACGGTACCATGACCCCGCTGCCCAAACCCAGCATCGATACCGGCATGGGCCTTGAGCGGATTGCCGCGGTCATCCAGGGTGTTCACAGCAACTATGACTCCGACCTCTTCACCGGCATTATCCAGGAGATTGCCCGGGTAGCGGGAACAGCCTACGGCCGTGACAGCCGCACCGACACGGCCCTGCGGGTTATTGCCGATCACAGCCGCACCATGTCGTTTCTGGTGGCGGACGGTGTTCTGCCCTCCAACGAAGGTCGCGGCTATGTGCTGCGACGCATCATGCGCCGCGCCATCCGCTTCGGCCGCACCCTCGGCCTGACCCGGCCTTTTTTAAGCGCAATCACGAAAAAGGTGGCGCAGGAAATGGGCCATGCCTATCCCCATCTGCATGATGCAGCCGGGCTGCTTGTCCAGGTTGTCACCAACGAAGAAGAACGTTTTCTGGAAACGCTCGATAACGGGCTGGAGATGCTGGCCAAAGAGATGCATGGTTTGAAAAAGGCGGGCCGGAAGATGATCTCCGGTGATTTTATTTTTAAATTGTATGATACCTTCGGCTTCCCGGTGGATATCGTCCGTGACGTCGCCATTGAGGAAGGTTACGGCATTGATGAAGAAGGGTACAACCGTGCCATGGAAAACCAGCGGCAGCAGTCGAAAAAATCGTGGAAGGGCTGCGGCCTTGCCGAGATCGGGCCGGGCATCAAGTCCCTCATCGCATCAGGGGTTAAAACCTCCTTTGTCGGCTATGACAAAAAAATCCACCGCTCGGAACTCATCGCCATCATCAACGAAAAAGGCGAGTCCGTGCCGCAGGCCGGCCTCGGAGACCAGGTGCTGCTTGTCAGCCGGGAAACCCCTTTTTACGCGGAATCAGGCGGCCAGATCGGCGACCACGGCACAATAACCACCCGCGGCGGTTCGGCCGGAATCATTGACACCATCAAGGCCGGTGAAGGAATTATCCTGCACAAAGGAAAAATCAGGGCCGGTTGTCTGCAATGCGGCGAGGAAGCGGAACTTGTCGTTACCGACCTGCGGCGTCAGGCAATCGCCTGCAACCATACGGCAACCCACCTGCTGCACGCCGCCCTGAAACAGGTGCTGGGCGACCATGTCAAACAATCCGGTTCGCTGGTGGATGAGGAACGACTGCGCTTTGACTTCACCCATTTTTCCCCCATTTCGCCCGATGAATTGAAAAAAATAGAGAATATCGTCAATCAGGCGATCCGGGCAAACAGCGATCTCTCCGTTGAAAACCTGAGCAGGGAAGAGGCACTGCAGTCGGGCGCCACCGCTCTTTTCGGCGAAAAATACGGCGACACGGTGCGGGTGGTGTCCATCGACACCTTCAGCAAGGAGCTGTGCGGCGGCACCCATGTCGGAGCAACCGGTGAAATAGGGCTGCTGAAAATCATTGCGGAAAGCGGCATTGCCGCCGGGATCAGACGTATTGAGGCGGTGACCGGAGCCAAGGCCCTGCAGATCTTTCAGCAGGATGTGGAAAAACTCGCCTCCGTCGCCGGCCTGTTGCGCTGCACCGCCGATGAAGCAACCGGCAGAATTGAAAAAATGATGACCCGGATCAAGGAACTGGAAAAAGAGGTGGGCCAGCTCAATGCCCGGCTGTCTCTTTCCAGTCTCGATACCCTGCTTGCCGGCGGGCAGACGGTTGCCGGGATCAAGGTGGTTGCGGCCCGGATCCCGCTCGATTCCGCCAAAACCATGCGCGAAGTGGGTGACACGGTGCGCGACAAGCTGGGCAGCGGGGTGGCGGTGCTGGGCGGGGTTTTAAACGATAAGGTGTCGCTGCTGGCCGTTGTCACCAAGGATCTGACCGGCAGGATACAGGCGGGAAATATTATCAAGGAAGTTGCCGGCAAGGTGGGAGGCGGAGGCGGAGGACGCCCGGATATGGCTCAGGCCGGGGGGACAATGCCCGACAAGCTGCCTGAGGCCCTTGAATCGGTCTATGACATTGTCAAATCACTCTTGTCATAAAAATCGACATTCATAATTTCCATACCGGGCAAAGACACTTTGTATCACCAAAAATAAATTCCAGGTATGATAATTAGGTAAATGTACAGAATTTTAGACGAAATATTCAAAAAAACGATGGTTAAAAAAAGTTGACAGCCCAAAAAGAATGTAGTAGACAGACCAGTGTTTTACTGAAGGACTATTCATTTTTTACAAAATTTCTATAAAGAAACTCACAAGAGGGGGCGCAAATGATTACAGTTGACATCACCATGCCGATCCACATTTTGAACATTCTTGTTCTGATAGTGGTGCTAAACGCAGTACTTTACCGCCCTGTGAGGAAAATACTTGCAGAGCGAAAGGTAAAGATTGCAAACCTGAACAGCGATATCGATGAATTTCACAAGAATGCCGCCTTGCGGGCTGAACAATTCGACCAGAAGCTGAATGATGCGCGCCGCAAAGCCAAACAGGAATTCGATACGGCACGAAACGAGGCCCAGGCCGTCGGAACAGAGACTCTGCAGAAAATCCGCGAGGCATCGGACAAGGCCAAAACGGATCAGCTTCGCACCGTAGCCGCTGATGTTCAGGCCGCTGAACAGGCATTAAAGGGACAGATTGGCGGTTTTGCAACAGAAATGGCAGGAAAGATACTCGGGAGGGCCCTGTAAGATGAAAAAGGAGATAAAGTGGTCAAAGATTGCCCTTGCGGCATTGGCGATTACGACTGTTGTCGGCACAGCGGGGATCATATACGCATCAGGCGGTGATCCGCATGCAGCGGATGCTCACGGGGGCGGCATGTCACGCAGCCTGTCACCGGAAAAATTGAAAGACCTGATGTGGCGCGTCATGAACTTTGCCGCCCTGATGGTCATTTTGATCAAATTCTTGAAAAAACCGCTGGTTGACGCCCTCAAGGGCCGCCGGCAAAACATTGCCGCGGAATTTGAAGACCTGGAAACACGCCGTGCCGAGGCAGAGCGCCGCTACAAAGAATATGAGGCCAAGCTTGCCGGCATAGACGCGGAATTGAAAGATATGGTTGAAAAGGCCATTGCCGCGGGCCAGACGGAAAAAACACGTATCATCGAAGAGGCCAATAAGGCTGCGGAAAACATCAAGCGTCAGGCTGAAATGGCGGTTCAAACGGAAATAACCGAGGCGCGCCGCCGTCTGAAAAATGAAATCGCCGAACAGGCAGCCGTCATGGCTGAAGAGATTATCAAGAAAAATCTCCAGGACTCTGACCAGGACAAACTGGTTGAAGATTATCTGACCAAGGTGGGAGGTCTGAAATAATGAAAAACGACATTCTGGCCAAACGATATGCCAAGGCCTTGTTTGCAGTGGGCAAAGAGGAAAATGCCCTGGATGAGTATGAAAAAACATTGCAGGCTTTTGCCGAGTTGTACGTGACCACCCCTGCGGTACGCGACGGCCTGACAAATATCATGTACCCAGCGGATGTGCGCGCCAAGGTCATGGCGGAAATAGTCAAATCGGCGAACGTAACCCCGATCATGTCGAATTTCCTTAATCTGCTGGCGCATAAAAACCGGGTCAATGTGCTGCCCGAAATTGCCGCAACCTTTCAGGCCATGGTCGACACCGATCGGAATTTCTGTCAGGGGCTTGTCATAACGGCAAAGGCGTTACAGCCCGCGCTGCAGGAAAAAACAAAAGCAACTTTGGAAAAGATAACAGGCAAGCAGGTTGTTTTGAAAACCAAGATCGATCCTTCCATCATCGGCGGTATGATTGCAAAGGTCGGGGATCTTATCTTGGACGGCAGTATCAAAACGCAGCTTGAGGGTTTAAAAGAGTCCATCAAAGGGAGTGAATAAGCAATGCAAATTAAAGCTGAAGAAATCAGTCAGATTATCAAGGGACAGATCAAAGACTACGAAACAAAAGTTGATCTGAGTGAAACCGGAACCGTCATTTCAGTTGGTGACGGTATTGCCAGGGTTCATGGAGTTGAAAACTGCATGGCAATGGAGCTCCTGGAATTCCCCAACGGGATCCTCGGACTCGCCCTCAACCTGGAGGCGGACAACGTCGGTTGCGCCATCTTCGGAGATGTAAAATACATCAAGGAAGGCGATATCGTTAAACGTACCGGCAAGATCGCCGAGGTTCCCGTCGGTCCGGAAATGGAAGGCAGGGTTGTCGACGGCGTCGGTAATCCCATTGACGGCCAAGGCCCGATCAATGCCAAGCTCTCCTCGAAAATGGAGGTTCTTGCCCCCGGTGTTATCGCCAGAAAGGGTGTGCATGAGCCCTGTTACACGGGCAGCAAAGCGGTAGACGCCATGACTCCGGTTGGCCGCGGCCAGCGCGAGCTCATCATCGGCGACCGTCAGATCGGTAAAACCGCTCTCTGCGTTGACGCCATCATTGCCCAGAAAGAAACCGATATGCATTGCATTTATGTCGCCATCGGCCAGAAAAAATCCACGGTGGCGCTGGTTGTTGAGGCGCTTCGCAAACACGGTGCCATGGAATACACCACCGTAGTCGCCGCCTGTGCTTCCGACCCTGCGCCCATGCAGTATATCGCGGCTTTTGCCGGTTGCGCCATGGGTGAATATTATCGTGACAACGGCCAGCACGCCCTGATCATCTATGATGACCTTTCCAAGCAGGCCGTCTCCTACCGCGAGCTGTCGCTTCTGCTTCGCCGTCCGCCGGGACGTGAGGCCTTCCCCGGCGACATTTTCTTCAACCACTCTCGTCTGCTTGAGCGTGCATCAAAAGTAAATGACAAACTGGGCGCCGGTTCACTGACCGCTCTGCCGATCATTGAAACGCAGGCCGGTGACGTTTCCGCCTTTATTCCGACCAACGTTATTTCTATTACCGATGGTCAGGTTTATCTTGAGCCGAACCTTTTCTTCTCCGGTGTTCGTCCGGCTATCAACGTCGGTCTTTCCGTATCACGTGTTGGTGGCGCGGCACAGGTAAAAGCCATGAAACAGGTTGCCGGTACCCTTCGTCTGGATCTTGCTCAGTACCGCGAGCTGGCAGCTTTTGCCGGATTCGGCTCGGATCTTGACGCGGCAACCCAGGCCCAGTTGACCCGCGGCGCGCGTCTGGTCGAGATCCTTAAACAACCCCAGTATCAGCCCCTGCCCATGGAAAAACAGGTTTCCATTATTTTTGCCGGCACCAAGGGCTACCTTGACACCCTGCCGCTCAATACACTGGCGGATTACGAAGCTGATCTGTATTCCTATATTGCAGCGAATGCCCCTGACGTCTTTGACACCCTCAAGGAAAAAAAGGCCATCGATAAGGATCTTGAAGCAAAAATGCACAGCACCATCAAGGCCTTTACCGAAACATTCAAGGCATCCAAAGGAATCCAATAAACCAGGAGTAGCGAGTCATGCCGAGTCTAAAAGATGTCAAAAACCAGATATCTGGTGTAAAGAAGACATCACAGATCACCAAGGCCATGAACATGGTCTCTGCGGCCAAATTGCGCGGCGCCCAGATGAAGATGGAAAATTTCCGTCCTTATGCCGGCAAGTTCAATGAAGCTCTTGGCAGCATCAGTGGCAACATGAAATCAAGCGAGTTCCCGCTGATGAGGGTCCGTGACGTCAAATCCGCTGAAATTGTTGTTGTCACCTCCGATCGTGGTCTGTGCGGTAGTTTTAACAGCAATATCATCCGAATGGCCGAAAAGCTGATGCAGAAATATGAAGCCGAGGGCAAAAAGGTCAGTATCGTCTGTGTCGGAAAAAAAGGTCAGCAATACTTCAAAAAAACAGGAAAGGTTCGCAAGGTCTACCGGGACATCATGGGCAATTTTCAGATGTTCAACGCCCGGGAAATAGCCCAGGACATCGCCGCCAACTTCATATCCGGTGAAACGGATGAAGTGAAGGTTGTTTACGGCAGCTTCATCAGTGTCGGCCGCCAGGCTCCCGTTACCCTGAATTTTTTACCGGTGAAGCCGGTTGCGGCCGCTGAAGGTGAAAAAAAAGGTCAGACCGGCGCCTATATTGCGGAACCAAGCCCGGAAGAGATCATGGACGTTCTCCTTCCGCTTTATATGAATGTCATGGTATACAATGCCATGCTGGAAGTCGGGGCGAGCGAACATGCCGCCCGTATGAGCGCGATGGATAATGCGACGAAAGCGTGTCGAGACATCATCGACAACCTGACCAGGATCTACAACAAGGCACGTCAGTCAGCCATTACCGGCGAACTGATGGATATCGTCGGCGGTGCAGAGGCACTTAAAGGTTAATAGAATGAAAAGTTCAGAGTTTAAGAGCTCAGCCTCTTGAACAGAGAATTTTAAAGCTGCTAGGAGGCAAATAGCGATATGAGTAATCAAAATGTAGGAAGAGTTGTCCAGGTAATCGGGCCGTGTGTTGACGTTGAGTTTGAGCAGGGTCAACTTCCCCGGATCATGAATGCTTTGTTTGTTTCCAATCCGGGTATCAGCGATGTGCCGGACAATCTGGTTATTGAAGTTGCCCAGCATCTCGGCGACAATGTCTGCCGCTGTATCGCCATGGATCAGACCGACGGTCTTGTCCGCGGCATGGAAGCCAGGGACACCGGATCACCCATCGAGATTCCGGTCGGAGCGCCTTCTCTCGGCCGCATCATGAATGTTGTCGGTCGCCCGGTTGACGGTTTGGGACCGATTAATTCAGACAAAAAAGCGCCCATTCATAAACCCGCCCCCTTGTTTACCGAGCAGGACACGGAAGTTCATGTTCTTGAAACCGGTATCAAGGTTATCGATCTTCTTGTTCCCTTCCCACGCGGCGGGAAAATGGGATTGTTCGGCGGAGCCGGTTGCGGCAAGACCGTTATCATGATGGAGATGGTTAACAACATCGCCATGCACCACGGTGGTATTTCCGTTTTCTGCGGCGTCGGCGAGCGGACCCGTGAAGGAAACGACCTGTATCATGAGATGAAGGAGTCAGGCGTACTGCCGAAAGCAGCTCTGGTTTACGGGCAGATGACAGAGCCTCCCGGAGCACGTTCCCGGGTTGCCCTCACCGGTCTCTCCGCTGCCGAGTATTTCCGTGACGAGGAAGGTCAGGATGTTCTCTTCTTTGTTGACAACATCTTCCGTTTTACCCAGGCCGGTGCCGAGGTTTCCGCCCTTCTCGGCCGTATTCCTTCCGCTGTTGGTTACCAGCCCACCCTGGCCACCGACCTTGGTGCCCTGCAGGAACGTATTACCTCAACCACCAAGGGGTCCATTACCGCTGTTCAGTGCGTCTACGTACCGGCGGACGACTTGACCGACCCCGCTCCCGCCACCACATTCGCCCATCTTGACGGTACCGTAGTTCTTTCCCGTCAGATCGCCGAGCTGGGAATTTATCCGGCGGTTGACCCGCTTGACTCGACTTCACGTATTCTTGACCCGCATGTTCTCGGCGAAGACCACTACCTGGTAGCCCAGAAGGTTCAGCAGTCTTTGCAGAAATACAAAGACCTGCAGGACATCATCGCGATTCTCGGTATGGATGAGCTTTCCGAGGAAGACCAGCAGCTGGTCGGCCGGGCAAGGAAAATTCAGAGATTCCTTTCCCAGCCCTTTACCGTTGCTGAAACATTCACCGGTATGGCCGGTAAATACGTAAAGGTTGATGACACCGTCCGCGGCTTCAAGGAAATCCTTGAAGGCAAGCACGATGATCTTCCTGAAACCGCGTTTTACATGGTGGGTACCATTGAAGAGGCAGTTGAAAAAGCTGCAAAAGCAAAAGCTGCGTAATCATCACTGAAGGTAACGACCAATGGCTGAAACTATACATTTAGAAGTTGTCACCCCATCAGGTCCCGTGGTCAGCGAGGATGTCGACATCGTCAGCGCTCCCGGGTACGGTGGTGATTTTGGCGTGCTGGCAAACCATGCGCCTTTTCTCAGCACCATTAAAATAGGGGGACTTGTCTATAAGAAAGACGGCAAGGAAAACTATCTGATGGTGAGCGGTGGTTTCTGTGAGGTATCAAACAATAAAATCACTTTTCTTGTGGAATCTGCCGAATCCGGTCATCTCATCGATGTTGACCGGGCGCTTCGTGCCAAGGAACGCGCTGAAAAGCGTCTTGCCGACGCCAAGGGGCAGCAGGAGAAGATCAATCTCACCAGGGCGCAAGCAGCACTGCATCGCGCCTTGGCCAGACTGAAGGTAGCTGAAAAGTCACCTAAATAAGTAGAATCCGCAAACCAAAAAAAGGCCGCCCGTCTGAGACGCGCGGCCTTTTTTTTTCTTCTATTCCTCGCCCGCCAATACTGCCGCGCTCGGAATCAGCCATTGCCTTTTTTTGATCCCAGATTTGCCTCTATAACGAATTCGCCATGTTCCGTGCTGAAGGGGATGACAATTGTCGGCGCATCGGAATAATACGAAATTTCGACATTTTTGCCAACCACCATGGTCGGGGTGGCTAGATCGAATTTATAGTCGATTTTGGCCAATTGCGCCTTGGCACCGCCGCAGATCATGTTCGTCAGCTCACCGACCGCATCGACGATTTCATCATCAACCTTGGCCTTGGGAGATTCCATCAGCATGTTGGCAACCACATGCAGGATACAACTCTCGGAAAAGCTGAGAATCATGCAGCCGACGATGTCATCGGAAACCATGCCTATTATGCCGGTCACCTCGCCATAGGTCAATGCATTGTCCTTGAGGCTCGGTTTCTTGGCCTTCACCTGGGTTTGGCACATGGTCTCAAGAACATTTTTGGTGGCATTCAAAAAAGGATTGATAAATTCTGCTTTCATAGACTTCCTTTGCGGTTTCCTGGTAAAAAATGACGGTTACGAGCTGCTGATCTCTGCAAATTATAGCATAACCCGAAACAGAATCAACTTTGTATTTGCCCCGGTCATTATACGGTCGTAAAAGATCAGCTCTCCTTCGATTTTTTTGGCGTGAAAAGATCGCGCAAACATATTAAATAGGACTTGTAAATTTTCAACCTTAACAGGTAATTATACCTAGCATTGATGCTATGGAATACGACGACCCAAGAAGGAGATTTCCGTGAAACCGAAAGAACGTCTTGCCATTGAAAGGCAAAAAGCCGCAGAACTCGATGTTGCCGGCCGCATCAAAAACTTTGCCGAGGTGACCGCGGGCTTTGATGAAGAAACAGCCGTTCGCGAAGCGAACCGATGCCTGCAGTGCAAAAAACCAACCTGCCGCGAGGGTTGCCCCATCGGCAACAATATCCCCTTGTTTATCGAGCAGCTTCGTACGAAACAATTTGAAGAAGGCTATTGGACAATCCGCGAAACCAGCTCTTTACCCGCAGTTTGTTCCCGGGTTTGCCCCCATGAATTCCAGTGCGAAGGATCCTGCGTCAGGGGAAAAAAGGGCGAACCGGTTGCCATCGGCATGCTGGAGCGTTTTCTTGTCGACTGGATGGTGAAAAACAACAAAAATATCGCAACACCCTGCGCCCTGCCGAAAAACAAAAAAGTGGCCATCGTCGGCTCCGGTCCCGCCGGCATGACCGCAGCCTATTACCTGGCACATGAAGGGTACCACTGCACCATATTCGAAAGCCTGCCGGTGTTCGGCGGCATGCTTTCCGTCGGCATTCCGCCCTACAGGCTGCCCCGCGACATCATCAATGCCGAGTTCGATTCCCTCAAAAACTGCGGGGTTACCGTGCGGAACAATGTCGTTATCGGCAAGGATATCACCCTGCGGCAGCTGAAGGATGAAAAAGGGTTTGATGCGGTTTTTATCGGTGTTGGCGCCCACGTCAGCCGCAAACTCGGACTTGAAGGGGAGGATCTGCAGGGTGTTTCCCATGGTGTCGATTACCTTCGCCGGGTTTGTCTCGGAGAAAAGATCACCCTCGGCAAAAAAGTGGTGGTTGTCGGCGGCGGGAATGTGGCCATCGATGTAGCCCGGACCGCTCTGCGTACCGGTTCCGATGATGTTTTCATCCTTTACCGCAGAACCAAGAAGGAGATGCCGGCTTCCATGGCGGAAATCCACCATCTTGAGGAAGAGGGCGTCCATGTCGAGTACCTGGCTGCGCCGATCAAGCTGCATGGAGAAAACGGCCGCCTGAAAAAAGTTGAATGTCACCGGATGCAGCTTGGCGAATGCGATACCTCGGGCCGCTGCCGACCGGTTGTCATCGAGGGATCCAACTTTTTCATCGAGGCGGACGCGATCATTGCCGCCATCAGCCAGAATGTCGGCCACGAGGCAGACAGCGGCATGGATCTCGAATTGACGCGATGGGGAACCTACGTTGTTGATCCCGCAACCCTGCAGACTTCCGTGCCCTGGATTTTCTCCGGCGGCGATTCCGTGCTCGGTCCCCAGACCGCAGCCAAGGCTGTTTATCAAGGAAAGGTTGCAGCGGAATCGATTAAACGGTATCTAGAGGGAAGTGACTTGAAAGCGGGACGAAATGTCCGCGATTTATCGTAAATTATTCAACGGTGCATTCAGACCAAGACTGCATAGCCGGGCGAACAGCACCCTCCTCGTCGGAGGAGGGCGCCGCGACGCACAGCGCATGCGGGTAAGGTACCGGTTTGAAGGTGACCTGGAATGAGCGGGTACACCCTGCAAGAGGCCCCATGACCGTATTCTTCGCCAAGAAAGAAAAACTGGGAGACCTGCTGGTCCGGAAAGGCAAACTGCAGCCAAACCAGCTGGAACGGGCCCTGACCCATCTTGAATCAGTGCCCCAGGGACTGGGAGAAATTCTCGTGTCCCTGGGGTTCATCAGCGAGGACGACCTGCTCGACGCCCTTGCCGAACAATTGTCTCTGCAGATCTACACCCCACAGGAAGACGACGTCTTTCTGCCCATCGCTATTTCAAAAATTTTCCACCGCGAACATCCTTTTGCCCTGATTCAACGTAATGGCCGTGACATCATTCTGGTCTGCAATGACCCGATGGATGGGGACATTCTTTCGACCGCCCAGATAGAAACAACAGCACCTTTTGAAATCCAGATTGCCCTGGAAAAAGAGGTCAAGAAAATCGTTGACGAGCATTATGATCTCGGACTCGACGAAATTGAGCAGGAACCGTCCGTGATGGACGAGGCGGACATCGACAAGCTGAAAGACATGGCCTCGGAGGCTCCGGTCATCAAATATGTCAACAACCTGATCGACACGGCGGTGAACCGGCGGGCAAGCGACATCCACATAGAATCCTATGAGGGAGGGCAGTTGATCCGTTTTCGCATCGACGGCATTCTCCACGATTATGAAATTCCGCCGACGACCATGCAAGCGGCAATCATTTCCCGCACCAAACTTCTTGCCGCACTTGATATAGCGGAAAGGCGAATTCCGCAGGACGGCAAAATCTCCATGCGCATCGGCGGCAAGGAAATCGATCTGCGCGTTTCCACCATGCCGTCGGTTTACGGCGAAGGGGTGGTTATCCGCATTCTGGAAAAAGGCTCGATCATTCTTGAGATGAGCCACCTCGGCATGGGCGATGACATAGAACGGAAGTTCAAGGAGCTGATCACCTATCCGAACGGCATCATCCTGGTCACAGGCCCCACCGGCAGCGGCAAGACCACCACCCTCTATTGCGCCCTGAACCAGATCAATACGGGCACCAACAAAATCATTACCCTGGAGGATCCGGTGGAATATCAGTTGAAAGGGATCAACCAGACCCAGGTGCGCCCGGAAATCGGCCTGACCTTTGCAAAGGGCTTGCGCTCCATTGTCCGCCAGGACCCGGACATTATCATGGTGGGCGAGATCAGGGACCTGGACACTGCGGAAATCGCCGTTCAATCTTCCTTGACCGGCCATCTTGTCTTCAGCACCCTGCACACCAACGACGCTCTTTCCGCGGTTGTCCGCATGATCGACATCGGCGTGGAACATTTCCTTATCTCCTCCGCCCTGCGAGGCGTGCTGGCCCAGCGTCTTGTTCGCCGCATCTGCCCGGGATGCCGCACCACCCAGGGCAATATTTCCGAGCATCTCGGCTATGTGCCGACGGGCGGCGATTTCGAGATGTTCACCGGCGCGGGCTGCAGCCGCTGCTCAAACAGCGGCTACAGCGGACGGGTCGGCATTTATGAACTGCTGATCATGAGTGATGCCTTGTGCCGGGCAGTGGCGAAAAGAAAGGATCTGGGGGAACTGAAAGAAATCGCCCGGGCGGAAGGTTTCCAGGATATGTATCAGGACGGACTGCGAAAAATAAAAATGGGACAAACCACTCTGGCCGAGGTTATCCGGGTGAGCCGGGGAGTTACCAATGCCGATCTTTAAATACAAAGCAGTTGATGGCGACCGCTCCATTAAGGAAGGGGTGCTGGAGGAAGCGGACAAAGAAACGGCGGCAAAAAAGCTGATGAAACAGGGGCTGCGCCCCCTGGAAATAAAGGCGTACACCCCGGCTTCGGGCAGACAACTGCGCCTGCCCGCCTTCCTTGATTTTCATCGGGGAAAAATTACCCGCCTGGAAATAGATTTCTTTACCAAACAGATCGCCATGCTGCTCAATGCCGGATTGTCGCTTGACGCAGCGCTGCGGGTGATGAAAAACAACAGCCAGAAAGACTCCTTTAAAGAGTTCTGCGGCTCCATGGAAAGGAAACTCAAGGAGGGAAAATCTTTTTCCCAGGCCCTTGGCGACTATCCCTATTTTTCCCCCATGTACATCAATATCGCCAGGGCGGGAGAGGAAGGCGGCATTCTCCCGGCCATGCTGAACAAGATTTCCGAATACCAGTCCACCTTTCAGGAGCTCAAGCAATTTATCATCTCCGCATCCGTCTACCCCCTGATCCTCCTCATCGTGGGAATCATCGCAGTCATCATTCTCATCACCACCATTCTGCCCCGTTTCGAAGTGCTGTTTCAGGGAATCGGCCAGCAGCTCCCGGCCAACGTGGCCTTTATGATGGCGGTGGCCGGGTTTGTTTCCAATCATCTTTTTATCACCCTCATTCTGATCTTCGGGCCGATTGCGTTGATTGTCTGGTACATGCGGACACCGGAAGGCAAACAGTGGTATCACCGGCAATCCCTGAAAATCCCCGGACTGTCCGGTTTCATCCGGGAGCTGGAGACAACCCGTATTTTCCGAACCCTGGAGGTCCTGGTCAACAACGGCGTCCACTTGGCCACCGCGCTCCGCATCTGCACCGGCATTGCGGTCAATGAACAATTTCAGCAGCTGCTTTATCGGGCAACCGAGGCCCTCAAGGAAGGGCAGCGGGTCAGCTCGAAACTGAAAGGGGAATCCTTGCTGCCGAGCCTGGCGGTTGATCTGCTCTCCATCGGTGAGGAATCGGGCAAGGTGGGAGAGGTGTGCGGTCAGATTGCCGATCACTTCGACCAGGAACTGCGCACCCGGATCAAAAGACTGATCTCCCTGGTGGAGCCGGCCTTTATTCTCGCCATTGCCCTGATCGCCGGTTATATTGTTGTTTCCATGCTGTCGGTCATCTTAAGTATTAACGACATCGCGGGATAGGGTGGAATTTCTTTTCATGTCGGACTGGTCGGGCGTGCCATATCACAGGTTGTTTTCGGGTCGTTTCCGCGCAGCCGGATTTTCCCTGCTCGAACTGCTCTCCGTGCTGGTCCTGCTCGCTGTGGTGGCCGGGATCAGTGCCCCTCAGATGAGTAAATTGCTGACCGGCCTTGACTTCAGAAAACAGATGGGGAACATCACGGCAAATCTCAGATCCATCCGGCTACAGGCGATTACGTCAGGAAGGGAGATAGAAGTGCGCATGCAGGAAAACAACTTTCTGCTGCAAAGCGGGACAGAGGAGCCGCAGGAAAAAAATCTTGGCCTCCATCCGGAAAGTGAACTCACCATCACGCCGGAAATCATTTATTTCACGCCGCAATCAACCGCCACTCCCGCGACATTGACCTTTACCCTGGGCAACAGGAGTCGTTTCATCACCCTGGACGCCTTGACCGGCCTGCCGATAATCCAATAAGGCATGCCCCATGGTTGAACCGACGGCGACATATCGGCATACGGAGAAAGGGCAGCAGGGTTTCACCCTTTTTGAGGTTATGGTGGCGGTTCTGCTGCTTGCCATGGTTTCATCCATGATCTATTCCATTTTAAATGTCAGTATCAAATTCTCGGAAAAGGGTGAAAAAAGAATTATCCGGATTGAAAGGGAACAGGGGCTGCTTGGACTTCTCCAGCGCCAGATAACATGCGGGGTGTATGACAGCCAGACCAAGATGGTTGCCGTCGCGGCGGAAGACACGGTCCTCAAGGTGACGACCCGTGCACCGCTCCTCTATTCCCAGGCCGGAACCGTGCTGGCCGTCTATCGGTACGATCCGGACAGCGGTTCTCTTTATTACCTGGAAAAACGGGATTTTTACAACAGTGACTACAAGGAAGACTATATCCCGGATTATGAAAGCATGAAAATACTGGTCGAAAAATGCGCGCCGCTTGCCTTTGTCTACGAGGAAGACAGCAGCGCGGTGCAGGTTATTTACGACGGCAAGGAATATGAATTTACCCCCTGGTGCCAGACTGAGTTGCGGGCAATGGGAGCAACACCTGATGATATCTGACCGGCTCAGTGCACGCAACGAAAAGGGCTTCACCTTGCTTGAGGTGCTGGCCGCGGTGCTCATCCTGGCTCTGGCCTATGTGGCAACCCTGGAAAGCTTTTCCGTTGCCCTGATAAATATCGACAAAATAGCCCGAACCCGGACAAACGTTTTTGATGAAATGGTTTCTTTCAGCCTGGCCACCAGATTTACCGGTTCCGAAAGCGCCGCGGACGAGGAACAGGAGCAGGAGGAGAACGCCACCCTTTTCATGGAAGGGCATAAGTTCCGGCTGCTGGAGGTCCGCAGCGAAAGCGGGGAACTGGCAACTCTGCAACTGCGGCCCTTACTGTAAGACGAGCGGTAATATGGAGCGGGGCAATCACAGGAGAAACCAACCTCACCACCAGCAGGGATTTGCCTTGCTGGTGGTTATTGTCATCATGCTGCTGATATCGTTTCTTGCCGGCCAGCTCATCCTCAATGTGCGGACTGAACTGAGGATCGCCGCCAATGCCAAGGAACGGGCAGCCGGACTGTCTCTGGCGGAAGCGGGAGTGAACCTCGGGCTGTTCAGAATCCTTGACAAGCCCCTGGAATATATTAATGAACAGGATGCAACATTTGCCGAGGGGTATGAGTATGACGCATTTCTTCCCACCGGCCATTTACGCTATTATGTCGTCAACGAATCTGGTAAAATCGATTTGAACAAATTCAACCAGACTCTTTTGGAACTTTTTTTGGAATATATGCAGATAGACGCACCTGAAAGGGAAATTATCATCGATTCACTGTACGACTGGCAGGACAGTGACAATCTTCATCGTCTCAACGGAGCGGAACTGGAGACCTACGAAGCACTTGATGATCCCTATATCCCCCGCAACGGCAAAATCATGGAGCCCTCGGAATTTTTCCTGATTCACGGCACGGCTCCGCTGGCCGGCAAATTTCCGGCAAGCGACATCTTCACCACCCACAACACCACCGGTCTGGTGAACTTCAACAGCCTTTCCCCGCTGATGCTTGATTTCCTGACAGAAGGGGATGAGGTGAAAAAAAATGCCTATCGTGAGGCAAAAGAACTGTATGTCAATCTGGGCCAGGAACATGCGCTGCAGATCCTGGGGGCTGAACGGTTCAGCCAGGTGCGGGATGCACTCACATACAATTCCGGCAACAACAGGTTCTATTCCATCGTCGTCCGCGGCGAGGCCGGAGTGGACGAACAGGAACTTGCCGACAGGGAAAACGACAACCCAAAACCACCGGCGGCGGCCCACGAGGTGCGTGTCCTGTTTGAACTGCACGGCACCAAAGTAACCTATTATTCCCGGGAAGAAGGGTGGTCATGAAGGAGAGTGTCGAGATATTCATTCGGCCGGACGGTCTGCAAATTCAGGCCGCATTCCAGCCGGAGCCGGAATTCGTATCCCATCCCGTCACCGACCTGGGGATCAGGGTAACCCGTTTCTGCGGAGCAAAAAATCCCTCCGGCCTGAATGTCTTTTTTTACCTGTCCGAGGATCTGCTTTTTTACAAAAAATTCAGCCTGCCGCTCAAAACCGCGGATATCAAAGAGGCGGTCGGCTATCAACTGGCCATGCTCGCCCCCTTTGAAGGAAAAATACTGCACGGTTATACCGCCTTGCGAGGCAAGCAGGAGTACAGCATAAGCCTTTACGCCCTGCAGGAGGAAAAAGTAATCCCCCTGCTGGATGCGGTGGCGGGGCAAGGCTTCCATCTGGCCGGTCTTTTTCCCGAAAGCCAGCGTTATGTGACCCGCCACTGCAAAAAAAAGCAGTGGGGCCTGCTGTTGCCGGGGCGCTTTACCAAACTGCTGATATTTTCCGAGCACAGCATCCTTGACCGCATTCTCTGCCATGCCGTCCCTTCTGCCGACCAATTACAGAAACTCAGTCCCGGCGAGGTGATCTATTCACCTGCTCCGGCTGCGGGCAGCGGATTGCAGGACAGCGCGCCGCTGCTTGCCGAATTGCCGCTGCACAAGGAATTCAACCTTTTGCCGGCTTCTTACCGCAGGCCTGACTATCTCCGCTACGTCCTTATCGGACTTTGCATCCTCAACCTGTGTGCTCTTCTGGGAGTCGCGGCGATCAAGGAATACACCATCCTGAACCAGTTAAAAAAAGCGGACGGGGAAATTGCCGCGCTTCAGCCGCAAATCAAGGAAGTGGAGCAGCTCCGCCTGGAAGAGAAACAGTTGAGTGAGTCGATTAATCGCATTGAAGGTATCGGCCAAAATTTCGATATTATCGGTTTTTTTGCAAAGCTGACAAAGGATCTGCCGAAAAACAGCTATCTGGATCAGATCCGCATGGACGACATAACCGGGGCGATCCAGCTTCAGGGGTACACGGATGACATCGCGGACCTGACGGGCAAGCTCGATGCCTTGAATCAGGCGAAGTTAAAATCCACCAGCCGCCGCAAAAACCAGACTTATTTCCATGTGGAGGTCACCAGCAAATGAACCGGATCATCCTCCTGCTCAAAGGTGTTGACCGGAAGGCCCTTCTGCTTGGCCTCGGCGGCATTCTGCTGCTGTTCAACCTTGTCCGTTTGTCGTGGGGCGCATACAGCGATCAGAATGCGGAACTGGCAGCCAAACAAAACCTTCTGGAACAGTATCAGGACACGGTTGCCTCGCTGCCGACCCTGAAAAAGGGGGTGGCCCGTCTCAAACAGCGTTCCGCAAAGCTGGAAAAATATCTGTTCGCCGGTGTTTCCGAGGAGGAGGTCTCCTCGGCCATGCAGATAATGATCCAGGAACAGGTTACCAGGGCCGGGCTTGAGCCTGAATCAATCAGGCCGCTGGTAACGGGAGGCACGAGTACGCCGCGAGACTTCCACGAAATAGCCATCAAAATTCGGCTGTCAGGCACCATGAGCCAGTTTATGGATTTAATCAGCCGGCTTTACCGCTCCGATAAACTTTTCCAGATTGAAAGCTTTACCTTAAAGCCCTATAAAAAAGCGGAAATGAAGATTTTTCTCGATATCAAAGGTTTTTATACAATTACCAATGGGTAAACTCATCGCATCCGTCATCCTCAGCCTCTCTCTTCTCTTCCTGGTCAAGGAGGCGCTGGTTTCCATGCGCTCCGACCAGGAACAGGCCGGAGAATCCACCGCGCAGAAAACGACGAAACCCCAGCCCGTCCTTCCGCCGGACAAGGCGGTTGTCTTTTATCCGCCTGTTCCAGCCGTTCTGCCGGATTTGAACCAGGGGTACCTCTTCAACGCCGAGAGATTTCTGCCCGGCGACAAGGAGGATGAAACGGCGAGCGACATGACCGGCGAAAAAGGCCAGGAGATCACGGTGGATATTGCCACGGTTTTTTATGCCGGCTCAATTATCGTCGGCGATACCCGGAAAGGGTTGATCGTCTATCCAACTCCGGCATCCCCGTCGCCCGCGGCGCAGGGCGCGAATCCCAAAATGCCCACTGCCTCGAAACCAAGAAATTATACGCAACTGGTTGCCGGGGACACGGTTAGCGGGTATAAAGTTGTGGCAATCGAAGCGGATCGCCTGGTCCTGCAACAGGGTGAAGAAACCATTGAAAAATTTCTTAACGACCCGAAAAAGGCCCGGATTGCTCCGCCGCCGCCGCCGAAACCCCACGTGAGCCCGAAACCACCAACGGCAAGCACCACCGGGACGAAATCGGTCGTGCGAAGCGGTTCCCAGGCCGGAAGCGGACAGACATCGACGATAAGAAGAATCCCCGCGCCGCGTGCCTTGCCGAACAATGTAAGGATCCAAACACCCGGTGTTCCCCGGAATAACTGATATGACAACCGTGTCTCCTCAAAAAAGGTCACCCATGGAAAGTTGCAACAATATCTTTTTCTCCCGTGCCGACAGGCATTCGCCACTAAAGTGGACGCCATGTTCCCGGATAGGAACCGTTATGGCGGCCGTGCTCTTCCTTCTTCTGCTCAGCGGCTGTGCCTCTTTTCCTGCAAAAATCGACATGCCGCAGGTCGATCTGCAGAAAACCAGCGATACCATTGTCCGCGATCAAAATAAATCCACCATGCTCGAGGTGGAGGAATCACAGGTAAAGCCTGAAACCCGCCCCAAGGTCCGGGATCTGGAGGTCGGCACGCACGACCTTCAGGGGGGCGCCGCTTCCCGGATTCGGCAAACCCCGGAGAAAAGCACGGCCGGCAAGGCGAAGGCCGCAGCCGGGGGGGAAGAGGTCGAAGGCCTCATGCTGAACTTCGACAATGCCGACATCTATGAGGTCATCCAGCTTATTGCCGGAACACTGAACCTCAATTACATCATTGATCCCCAGGTCAAAGGCGTGGTCAATATCCATTCCGGCACAAAGATACCGACTGATCAGCTTTTCGGCGTTTTCAAGAAAATCCTCCACATCAACGGCCTCGACATCCGCAATGAAGGAGACTATGACTACATTTACGTCGCCAAGAAGACGGCAACGCAAATCATCAACAGCCCGAACGAAGTCGGCGACCTGACGGATTCCTCCCGGTTTGTCACCCAGGTCATCCCGCTCGCCCATATCGCCGCGGCCGAGGTTGTAAAGCTGGTGGAACCATATCTGTCGGGTCAGGGCTCCGTTCATGAACTGACGGACCAGAACACCCTGCTGATCAGTGATTATGAAAGCAAGGTGGTCGACATTCTGCGGATTATCGCCAAGATCGACATTTCCACCCTTGCTTCCCTCCATATCAAGATAGTGCGTGTGGACCATGCCCCGGTTTTTGATCTGCGGGATGAACTGACGGAGATTTTTCTTGCCCTGAAAATCAACCGCGCGGATTATGAAGGCATTTTCGTGGTGCCCCTGGAACGGATCAATTCGCTGATGCTCGTCAGCAACAATGAGCAGCAGCTCGTCAATGGCGTCGCATGGATCAAGGAACTCGACGTGGAGCAAACCCAGGACCGGGATAACATTTACATCTACAATGTCCGAAATTCGGTGGCCTCGGAACTTTCCGAGCTGATCAACGAGCTTCTTTCCGAGGATGGGTCCCAGTCCGACATGTTATCCAGGAAAACCACCGATCCCCTGTCATCAAAAGCGGATCCCACGTCATCGTCCCGGACAGACCGCTCGCAATCGGCAACCAAGACGAACAAAGCGACAAAATCCACCACAGGGACCACCTCCGGGAGCCTCAAGACATCATCGAGCCTCCGCTTTGTCGGCGAACCGGTGGTTTTTGCCGATGATGACCGCAATGTCATTCTCATTCGCGCCCTGCCGGCGGATTACAGCCGCATCGTCAAACTGCTGGAGCGGCTTGACAATCTGCCGCGCCAAGTGCTGGTAGAGGTCATGATTGCGGAAATAGAGCTGCAAAATGAACTTGAACTGGGTGTGGAATGGTTTGTCACCAATCAGAAATGGTCCTTGGGCACGCAGTTTTCCGCGGTCGGCCAAGTCGGGGAAAACGCCTTCCCCAGCGGTTTTTCCTATTCCTTCAGTTACGGAGACCTGGACGGCTTTCTCCAAACCCTGGCAACCAAAAGCAATTTTGCCATCCTTTCCTCGCCCCAGGTGTTGGTGCTCAACAATGAAAAGGCAAGCGTCAACGTGGGCAAGCAGGTGCCCATCGTCACCACGGTAACGGAAAACACGAATACCATCGACCAAGTTGACAAGACCGTACAATACATGGATACCGGCGTCATTCTGGAAGTCACCCCGCAGATCAATTACAACGGCATCATTCTGCTTGAGGTGAGCCAGACCGTCAGCAAGGCGCAGGAAAACACCACATCGGATATCAGCTCTCCGGAAATTTCCAAACGCGAACTGACCACGAAATTAGCGGTCAAAGGTGGGCAGTCCATCCTGATGGGGGGCATGATTGACAAAAACAATGCAACCATCCAAAGCGGGGTGCCGTTTCTCATGGATATTCCGCTGCTGGGCAATCTTTTCAAATACCAGAAAGACACGACACGCAAGACGGAGCTGATTATCATCATCACGCCTTTTGTCATTGAATCAGAGGATGTACTTGAGCAGTACGTCCGAGATTTTGAGGAAAAACTGGCCAAACTGCGGCCCCATCTTCATACCCCGGTCGACAAAAATCCGAGAATAGACTGGTAAAGGACGAGCAATGCGACAGATAGTAATTGACGAACTGAGCAGGGAAGAGCACGCCAACCTGGACAATTATCTGAAAAGAACCGTGAAGCAGGGGGGGATGGAAGGCATGTTCTGGCTGCCCATGCCGGATGATCTGCTGGCTGAGGCCCAGCAGGGCCATGACGAGTGCGGACCCTTTTTTTTCGGCATCGAGCTGACGGAAAAAAAGGTGATCGTCGAACTGCTGGTTCGCAGCCAGAGCAACCTGCACTGTTCATGTATCAGTTACGCCACCCGTGCGCAGCGCGATTTTCTGCTGGATTTCGTTGATCGCATGGTGACGGAGGAACATATCAAGGCCTGAAGAAGCTGCTTTCTTCGCGCGCAAAAAAACCCGCCGGAAGATTCCGACGGGTTTTTTTGCGTCCATTTGAAACCAGCTACTGCTGAGATTTGTTACCACCAGCAGATTGTTTGATCAGCCTCATAGACCATATCAACCAGCTTTGCATAGTCAGGAGCCTCGACGTTCAAATTAAAGGTTTGATTATCACGGCCCTCGGAGACGATTTCAACCAGTTTTTTTACCTGATCATTGGGTTCGGAACGGTATACATGCAGGATTTTCATTGTCCATTCTCCCTGTATAATATCTTAAAGCTCTATCAGCTCTTGTCGCTTCGCATGATGCCATAGGGAACGATATATTCCATTTCCCGCAGTTTCTGGCCAAGCTCTTCGAGTGTCATTTTCACCAGACCGTGTTTTTCGACGTTGCCGTCCGGAATGGTGAAGATTTCGCCTTCCATATCGCGAATCCAGTCGATATTTTCCTTGTGATACTCGGTCATCTGCTCGTCGGTGATTTCGGTGTTCATGACGACGCCATAGGCATACATATTCTCCACGGCAAGACCAAGGGCTGATCTGACGCCATCCAGAATATACTCGCTGCTGGGGTACATAAAGCATACTTTTTTCGACATCGTTTCCTCCTATAAGGTCAGGTAGCAGTCGTAGTCTTCGATAATAGCGCCATGCTGGGCCTGGGTCGCCATCTTCTCCTGGGTCAGACCTGCCGGAATATCAGCCACATCATAACCCATTTTCTTATAGCTGTCGGCGCAGATGGAAACATCAACGTTGTCCATGGCACACAGCTCTTTGAAGGTCGGACACTTGGTCAGATGGGTTGCCGTCCAGGTGCAGAAAATTTTAACCTTGGACCCTTTGGCAAGAGCGGCCTTGGTAATGCCAAGGACATGCCTCATGTTCTGGGGAGAGGTTACAAAAATCCCGATACTTTTTGCCATTTGATTCCTCCATTTAATCAGATGTTGCGCTGCTCCCGTATGAAATGACTGGGGGCGGCGCGGATTCCGTCAGACATAAATGATGCGGGGCATCATTTATTTTTTCTTAATAAAGAAACGGAAGTAACCGGATTCTTCTTTCTCACCCACGAACTCATGCCCGGCCCTCGTGCACCAGCCCGGCAGGTCGTTCCGTGATCCGGGATCGGTCCCGAGGATTTCCAGAATCTGTCCGGAACTGATCTTGTCAATTTCCTTCTTGGTACGCAGCAGGGGCATTGGGCAGCTCAGACCCTTGGCATCAAGTGTGCGGTCTGCTTTAATATCGGCCGGTGCTTGTTTAACGTCGCTCATTGATTCCTCCTCACAACAGGTTTAACATTTAACGTTTGCGCTTCCACATACCTGGCAATCCAGCGTTCCGGACCAGGCAACCTTGAGATATCAACCTCATTTTTCCTGATTACGACAAAATTTCAATTAACAAGAAAGAAATATTCTGTCAAGGCGAAAAATGAATCACTGTTCATAGCAAACGACGAGCCATTTTATTGAAAGAAATCCTTGCGATAAACTTACTTGACAAATTTTTTTGGCAAGAGTAAAGGTTTGCAAATCATAAATTGATAAACCATTAATGGGTTCCTTTGAGGAGAGGTTCAGACGGTTTCGGCAACCGTCTCGAGAGGAAGCATTAATTTAAAAAGGGAGAAGAGAGAATGAGTGAGGAAAGTATTTTCGGCAGCAAAGTGAAAAAGCTGTATAAGGCCCTCTGCCAGGAGGAGTGGAACGCTACGATGACCGGGATCATGGTAGCCCTTTTCACCATCTTGATCATGGCGTGGTGGCGGCCCTGGGGTGCGGTCGGCGCGATTCGTAACTGGGGCGACTGGATCTTGTACGGTCTGGCAAGCGGCATCGGCACCGATGCCGGCATATTCGGTTATTTTGAAGACGCGCCCAGCGGTATTCTCTCCAATACCGGTTCCGTCATCGGCATCGGCTTTGTGGCCGGCGCCTTTGTCTCCGCCTGTCTGGGCAATGATTTCGCCATCCGTATCCCGCCGGTTCTGGAAATGTGCAAGGCGGTTGTCGCGGGCCTTTTCATGGGTGTTGGCGCAACACTGGCCGGCGGCTGCAACGTCGGCGGTTTCTATAACGCCATCGGCAACCTGTCCGCCCACGGATTCGCCATGTGGCTCGGCCTGGTATTCGGCGTCATCATCGGTCTTAAGTACATCTACTGGGAGATGGAACATGTCAGCTGGGGCAGCGGCGGCGCCAAAACCATCGAGTTTCCCAAGGGACTGAACGGACTGCTGGGCCTGGTCGCCATTGTCGCCCTGGTTGCCGGCGCCTACATGTATGCCGGCAACGAAGACAGCGACTACATGGCTTCCCTGAGCGGTATCCTGATTATCGCCGCCGGCCTGGGCTACTCCATGCAGAGGGGCCGCTGGTGCATGATCCAGGGCTTCCGTGAACCCCACATGACCGGCAACTGCACCATGGCGAAATCCGTGGCGCTCAGCATCTTCATCGTCGCACTCGGCGCCGTGGTCCTCAAATACGGCGTGCCGGTCCGTCTCGATGGCGACCCGGTTCTCGGCCCCATGAACTATGTGCGCGGCACCTTCGGCTGGGGCGGCGTTGTCGGCGGTATCGTTTTCGGTTTCGGCGCCATGCTTGCCGGCGGTTGCGGTACCGGCACCCTGTGGCGCGTCGGTGAAGGCCAGGTTAAGCTGTGGATCGTTGTTCCCTTTTTCGCCATTACCAATTCCATCATGACCGCCTGGTTTACCGACAGGGAATTTGAGGCGGACGGCGTGCTGGGCAGTTACGTATACCTGCCTGACGTCATGGGCTACGGTGGAACGCTGTTTTTGATCGGCGGTTTTCTGGTTGCCTGGTACCTGATTGTCGACTGGAATGAGGACGCCAATAAGCTGATAGTTGAAATGTAATCAGCGGCGGCTCCCGCCGTCTGAAGAACGGTACAAAAAATCGCATTCCCGATCGCCTCGGGGATGCGATTTTTTTTGCCCTTGACAGCCATGCTGTTCTCCGGGCACAGTGATATATAACAGCTATGATGACTTGGCGGAAAATTCAGGCAGCGCCTCACAACACGACATGACAAGAAAATGAGTGGACCCAACTCCGGGCTGCGCCCCTACATCTCACTGGCGGCTGAACATCTTTTGCAGGGCAATGAAGTGCTTGCCATCGTCGACGATGAAATCGCCATCCGTGAACCGCTGAAACTCTACTTTGAGCAACAGGGATTTCCCGTGACCGACGCCGGCGGCGGCTTGGAACTGAAGGCGCTGCTCGCCCAGGCAAATGTCGCCCTTATCCTGCTCGATATCGGCCTGCCGGACATGGACGGTACCGCTCTGCTGCCGGAAATCACAGCCGGCTATCCGGACACCTCCATCATCATGCTATCCGGACAGGCGGACATCCAGGTGGCGCTGGAGTGTATTCGCAACGGCGCCGATGATTACATCACCAAACCGGTGCAATTTAACGAAATCATGGTGGTGGTGAAAAAAAATCTGGAAAAAAGACGGCTGGTGCTGGAAAACCGCCGCTACCAGAAAGATCTCGAGCAGGCCTATTTCCGCATTCAGCTCCTGCACCAGCTTTCCGTGAAGATGAACACCGTTTATCTCAGTTCCGGCGAGCTGGACCAGATCCTCCGCGCCATTCTGGTCGGCATAACCGCCAATGAGGGGCTGCGCTTTAACCGCGCCTTTCTGGCCCTTTTCGACGACGAAAATCAGGTCCTGACCGGCAGGATGGCCATCGGTCCGGGATGCAGGGAAGAAGCGGCCCAGATATGGACGGAAATGAGAACCAAAGACCTGCAGTTCCTCGATATCGTTAATAATCTCGGCCAAGCCTGTTCCCGTGACGATGACACGGTGAACAAAATCATTAAAACGCTGCATATTCCGGTAAGCCTCGCCGATCACATCCTGATAAAGTCCGCCCAGGAGAGAATCAGCTTCAATGTCACCAACGGCACCGCGTCAATCCCGGTTCCCGAGGATCTGATCCATCTCCTCCAGGAAGACACCTTCGTCGTGGTGCCGCTTTTTGCCCCGGGCCGTTCCATCGGCGTTATTATCGCCGACAACTACGTAACCCGGAAACCCATTCCGGACGGGCATGTCGGCGCCCTGGAGCTTTTTGCCAGCCAAGCCAGCCTCGCCATCGAGCAAAGCCGTCTCCACCGTGACATGCAGCGCAAACTGGTCGAACTGGAGGAGGTAACCCACGAGCTGGACAAAAACAAGGATCTGCTGATTGAGGCGGAACGTTATGCCGCTCTCGGCCAGATGGCGGCCCAGATGGTGCATATCATCAGAAATCCGATTACCTCCATCGGCGGGGTTGCCCGTATTCTGGCCCGCAAAATCGAGGGTGATGAGTGGAAAAAATATCTGGATGTCATGGTCAAGGAAACAGACCGGCTGGAGGCGACCCTGACCGAACTTTTTGATTTTGTCAGTCAGCCCCAGGGGGAAAAACAGCTCGGCCCCCTTTATCCGGTCATCAAAAAAACATTGATGCTGATCAGAACAAGCCTGGTGAAACAGAATATTTCCTGGAAACTTGACCTGCCCGAACCCGATCCCACCATTTTCATGGACAGCAAACAAATTCGCCGGGTCTTTCTCAACATCCTGCGCAATGCCATGGAGGCCATGCCGTCCGGCGGCACGTTACACATCAGCGCCGCGAACGACAACGAAATGGCCCATGTTTCATTTCGTGACACAGGCGGCGGACTGAACGGCGCCTATCTCAACAAGGCTGCGGAACCTTTTTTCACCACGAAAACATACGGCACCGGCATGGGACTCACCCTGGTCGACAGGTTTATTAAAGCCCACGGCGGCAATTTTTCTCTCATTCGTCACGATGACGGCCTGGAGGTGAAAATAAATCTGCCCCTGGCACAAAATGAAAATCACTGACACCTCTCCTCATCCGCTGTCCGGCAAAACCACCCAGATCGCACCAAAAAGCGACACAATCAAAAACCTCGATGCCCTGCCGCAATTCAATCAGGGCGATCTCATCAAGGCAAAAGTGATGGGCCTTGGCGGGGACGGGAAAGTCATTCTCGATGTAAACGGCAAAACCATCACCGCGCAAAGCCTGATCGAACTCAAGGTCGGCAGTGAGCTCTGGCTGGAGATAGGCAAAGGCGGCAGCCTGCCGCTGCTTGCTCTTGCCGGTAAAAAAGGCGCTGTGCAGGATTTTTTGAAAATTCTCCTGTCCGGATCTTTCGCGTCCGTCGGAACGACAGGGGGCAAGGCGCCGGCGTCCTTGCCGTCGCCCTTGATCCAGGAAACGCCGCAAAGCGGGACGACGCCGGCAGCGTTGGCTGCCGCGCTGATCGCCGGGGAGCCGGACGCAGACATCATACGAACTCTCATTGCACTGTTAAGCAGCCGGCCGACAACCAAAAAAGAATTTTCCGATCCGGCGGCCGGTCTCACCCGACAAAAAACAACTGACGAAATGGGCTCTCACCCTGCGGATAAACTGACCAGGCTGATGACGGCCCATCAAGAAGTGAACAGCCAGCCGCCCCAGGGAAGCAACCAGAATTTTTATCTCTTCCCCTGTTTTTTTGCAGGCAACACGGGCTGGGGTGAATGGCTTCTCGCCCTGGAAAGAGATGCCGCTCAAAAAGACAAGGAGAGCTTTTCTTTAAGTTTTTTTCTTGACATGAGCGGCATTGGTCCGCTGGCCATCCATGCCGCCGTGGCGGACACGGCAATCAGCGGCGAGTTCTGCCTGCAATCGGAAAAAGCGCTTCAGCATATTGCCGCCAATGTCCCTGAGCTCCGCCGCATTCTTGAAAGCCGGGGCTATCAGCCGGTTGCCTTTTCCTGTCGGCTGGACAGCAACAACATTGTCTCCCAATTAAAAGACAAACTGGAACAAAAGGCATCACTCCATCGTTTCTCCCTGATTGACATCAGCGTCTGACCCCCTTTTGTTGGCCACAAAAAACGGCCGCTGCCAGGAAAGATGGACGGCAAAAAGACCGGCACCCAGAAAAAGCAAAAAAGTGGGCTGCAGCGCCTGACAAAAGCTCTCTGCCATATGTCCTTCATAATGGCGCAGATCGTATCCGCCGGAAGTGAGGCGGAAAAAAAAAGAAAAAGCCATACCGGCCAGCGCCACGCCGAGCATCATACCGAGATTTCTCGCCGTGGCGAGCAGCGCCGCGGCTGTGCCGCTGTTTTTATTGCCCAGCCGACCGAGAACGGAAGCGCTGTTGGGTGAAAGAAACATGGCTTGACCGATCCCGAGAAACATCAAGCGCACCGCCACTCCCCAGGGAGACGTTTGCGGTGTGAGCAAAGCCAGCAACAGCAGGCCAAAACAGGAACAGGCCAGGCCCAGGGTGGAAAGAAGTTTTGCCCCCAGATAATCCGACAACCAGCCGGCAAGGGGCGCCACCAGCAGGACGGTCAAAGGAATGGTCAGCATCACAAGTCCGGTGCGAGAAGCACTTAATCCCAGGACGCGATCAAGATAAAAGGGAATGAGAATCAGCACGGCAAAGAGAATCAGAAAAGAGAGCAAGGCGCTCATCACCCCAATGAAAAAAAAGGATTTTTTCAGCAGGGCGAGGGGAAAAACCGGATCCGCGGCCATTGCCTCAACCCGAATAAAAACAATCCCGACAAACAGGATAACGGCGATAAAAAGAGTTGCCATCGGCCAGGAAATCCCGGTGGACAGGGCATGGGTAAGAAAAAATGAAACCGCGGCAAGCAGCAGCGCCCAGAGAGTTGACCCTGCCCAGTCAAATTTGCGGGTCGATGCGCCGGTTGAGGGAGTGGCAGGCAGCACAAAGCGGGATAGGACGGCGAACAAAAAGCAAACCGGCAGGGAAAGAAGAAAAAGGGCCCGCCAGGAAAAAAACTCGATGAGATAGCCGCCGATCACGGGACCGCTCATCAGCCCGAGAGAAACGGGTATGCCGACAAACCCCATGCCGCGACCAAGTTTTCCCGGAGGAAAGGCCTGCCGGATCAAGGCTGGACCGTTTGCCATCAAAACGGCAGCCCCCAGGGCCTGCAAAAAACGGGCGGCTATCAGCAGATTCAACGTCGGGGCAAGGGCACAGAACAAGGACCCGACTCCGAAAACAAGAAAGCCGAATCCGTAAAAACGATTTCTGCCCAGCCGGTCGGAAAAATGGCCCCAAACCAGCAGTGTGGTACTCGTGGTGAGCAGATACGACATCACCACCCATTCGGTTTTGTGAAGCGGCGAGCCGAATTCAGCCATGATGGCGGGAAGAGCGATGTTGACCATGGAACTGTCCAGGGTGGAAAGAAAAACACCGAAACTCACCACGAGAAAAACCAGCCATTTTTTGCTGTCGCAATCCACGGTTATCCCTTGAATGTGAAAGGCATGGATCTTTTTGTTGACATTAATCGAACCTTTTGGGTATTTTAGTACTCTCTTAATTTGCAATCTTTTTGAATGACATTCCGCTTGGGTAGCAATGCCCGTTTTTAGAGTTCTACATCATATGGTGAAATAATGAAAAAATATTTACTTAACAAAATCCACTTTTCTCTCACTGTTTTTTTACTGGCCCTGCTTCCCGCATTTTCCGCAGCGGCAGCAACGGCTATGCCGTCTTTTTCCCTGGAATCCGCGGCTGACGGCAAAAACATCAGCAGTGAACAGTTCAAGGGACAAGTCGTGCTTGTCACCTTTTTCGCCACCTGGTGCCCGCCCTGCCTGCAGGAAATCCCCTCCCTGATCAACCTGCAGGATGAATACGGAAAAAGCGGCTTTTCCGTGGTGGCCATTTCCGTTGATCAGGACGGCACGAAACCGGTGAAAAAAGTGATTGAAAAAACCGGGATCAACTATCCGGTGTTGATGGCTGATACACAAATCACCCGCGACTTCGGCGGCATCGTCGGCATCCCCACCTCCTTTTTGATCAACAGAGACGGCAAAATCGTCAAAAGTTATCCCGGCTATGTGGCGCACACGGTTTTTGTCGAAGACATCAAACAGATTATTCAGTAACAGGGCGGGCAAAGAGCACCGGCACAACGAAAGGGTCCTCCCGGCCGGCATGAGACTCCATTCATTTTACGGTTGACATCTTTCTGAGACCAAGTATATTTATGTGCTGTAGGGTTAATTGGGTACAACTTTTTAGATCAGAACAACATCAAAAGGAGAAAACAATGAGCAAAAAACTTTTGACTCTGGCCTTGACCGCAGCTTTCATTGCTAGCACCGCAACCTTTTCCATGGCTGCTAAAATCAAATGCACCGTTGACGGCGTTGAAGGCGACAAAGTAACCATGACCTGCGAAGGCGCCGGTGACCTGAAAGCTGGTGACAGCGTCGAAGTAAAAGCAAAGAAAGGCAAAGCAATCGAGGGTTGCTAATCACCTCTCCCGCTTACGCTATAAGAAAAAAAGACCGTTTGATCTTCGGATGAAACGGTCTTTTTTTATTTTACGGATCATACCCCTTTCATAATCCGCTGCAAATTCAGGAAATTTACACGTGAATTTACTCTATGCCGCCTTTCTTGGCATCCTTCAGGGCGCAACGGAATTTCTTCCCGTATCAAGTTCCGGTCATCTCGCTCTGGCCGAGGCCTTTTTTCATATCGAAGAAGCCGGACTGACCTTCGACATCGCGTTGCACATGGGGACGCTGATCGCCATCCTCATCTACTTCCGCCAGGATATTATCGATCTTATCCTCGCCCTTTTCGGACGCTCCGCCAGGGAGGATGCGCCGCAGCTCCAACGCATGTGTCTGTACATCTGTCTTGCCACTCTTCCGGCGGTTATTGCCGGCCTGCTCTGGGGAGATGCAGCGGAACAGTATTTACGCGGCCCCGCCACCGTCGCCTTTTCTTTGTCGGCCGCCGGTTTTTTTCTCTGGCTGGCGGAAAAAAGGGGCAGTCATCTGCGGGAGTACTCGACAATAACCATCAAAGATGCGCTTATCATCGGTTTTTCCCAGGCACTTGCCTTGATTCCCGGGGTATCGCGAAGCGGAAGCACCATGACCGCGGCTATCTTTCTCGGCCTGAACCGTTCAGCAAGCGCCCGGTTTTCCTTTCTGCTGTCCGCGCCGATCATTTTCGGTGCCGGGGTCTATAAAATTCCGGAAATTTTCAGTCAAGGGCTTGATCGAAGCGCATTTCTCTTTTATGGAACGGGGTTTTTCTCATCGGCGATTTCCGGATATTTTGTCATTGCCCTGCTCATGCGCTTTGTTCGCACAAAATCCCTGACCGTCTTTGCCTATTACCGTTTTGCCTTGTCGGCAGTGGTCGTCGTTGCCCTGCTGCTCGGCTCTTCGTAAGAGACGATGCGAAACATGCACCAACAACAGCCGTGAGGCTGCCCATTATCAATCTGATTAAAAGGTCGCACGAAAGTGGAAACAAAAAATCTGCCTGAAAAGGCAAAAGATATCCTGAAACGAATCAGAAAGGAATACAAAGTCAGCTTTGAACCCCTGCGGGTGCGGGATATCGAGCTGCAGATCCTGCAGGTAACGGACCTGGAACACCTGCTGGCCGGTCGCGACCCCTTTGCCGATGTCTCGATTTTTCCCTTCTGGGTCAAACTGTGGGAAGCGTCACTGATGCTGGCCGATATCATGGCTTCCATTCCTGTTCAACCCGGCCGGCGAGTGCTGGAGCTGGGCGCGGGTCTTGCCGCACCCGGCCTGGTTGCCGCCGCCAGGGGGTATAACGTCACCTTAAGCGATTACGAACCCCATATCCTGGATTTTGAACGGGTAAGCGCCGCGGCAAACGGCCTGACCGATGTTGATTTCAGAATCATCGACTGGAAAAACCCGCCGAAACTTGCTCCTTTTGATATCATTATCGGCGCCGAGATTCTCTTTCGCGATGAATTCTTCCAGCCGCTGCTTAACGTATTTGATACCTATCTTGCCCCGCAAGGGACCATTTACATCGCCCACGACGTCCGCCGCAAAAGTGTGCCCAAATTCCTGGAACGTGCCCAAAACACCTTCCAGATAGCCGTCAGCGCCCGCAAGATGATGTCCCAGGAAGGGGAACTGACCATCCTTGTCAACCGGTTACAAAGAAAATAGTCGCGACCTATGCCGCTTTACGAGTACGAACATAGCGACCAGAGCTGCTCCCTCGGGGTACGTTTTGAGATAAGCCAGTCTCTTTCCAGTCCAAAGCTGACCCAGTGTCCGCAATGCGGTCATCCGGTCAAACGGCTCATTTCCCTCTGCGCCATCAGCACCCCAAAGACCAACAGTGACTTAAAAAACCTCGGGTTTACCAAACTTGTGCGCCGGGACAACGGCGTCTACGAAAACGTCACCGCCACCGGCAGGGAAAGTAAAATCTGGGATGCCGGCAAACCTGAAACCATGCCTGATTTGCGCTCCAAGATCAGAGATTGAGAGGGAGCCCGTGCCATGGGACCTGACGACATCGACTGGAACAAAATGTGGCAGGAGGCCCGCCTGCGGAAAAGCTGGAAAAAAAAGGACAAAGAGGCCTGGGACAAAAGGGCGGCGGGATTTGCCGAACGGAATGTCGACTCGGATTATGCGGAAAAATTTCTTGCCCTGATGCGGCCGGAACCGGGCTGGCGAGTGCTGGATGTCGGGTGCGGGCCGGGCACCCTGGCCCTGCCTCTGGCCGCGCGGGTCACAGCGGTGACGGCCGTTGATTTCTCCGCCGCCATGCTGGCTGAACTGGAAACCCGCGCCCTGGAAAAAAACATATCCGCTATCAAAACCATTCAAGCGAGCTGGACGGATGACTGGCAAGCCCTTGCCATACCTGTCCATGATGTCGCCGTCAGCTCCCGCTCCCTGTCCGTCTTCGACCTGAAGGCCGCCCTGGAAAAACTGGACAAATGGGCCTCGCATAAGGTGTTCATTGCCGACCGGGTGGGCAACGGTCCCTTTGACCCGGACATCTTTGCCGCAATCGGCAGAAATTTCGATCCCGGACCCGACTATATTTTCACGGTGAACCTGTTGCATCAGATGGGAATTCATCCTACAATCGACTATATTGAGCTCGATCCGGTCAAAACCTTTGCGGGCAAAAAAGAAGCCCTGGCAAGCTGCCGCTGGATGCTTGACAACCTGAGCGACGAAGAGGAACGCTCGCTTGACCGCCATATCAGCCGGCGCTTGCAGCATGATGCGGCCGGCACATGGAGCCTGAGACGAAGCACCCCGATCAAATGGGCCCTGATATCCTGGGAAAAGAGAAGCAACTGATATGCGGATAATGATTGTCGGGGCCGGCCAGGTCGGCCACTACCTCTGTGAGAAACTTTCGGTTGAAGGCCAGGAAGTCGTGCTGGTGGACAGTGACGAAAGCAAGCTGCGAAAACTGGAACGGGACCTGAACATCCTGCCCATGCGGGGCAGCGGCGCATCCGCCAGGGTGCTCGAAGAGGCGGGCATCAAGCAGACCGACCTTTTCATCGCCGTCACCGACAGCGATGAAGTCAACCTCATTGCCTGCATTCTGTCCAAGCAATATAATGTAAAAAGCCGGATCGCCCGGGTACGCAACGAGGATTTTTACAGCTCCGGCGCGGCCTTGAATGAAAAGGCACTGGGCATTGATCTCCTCATCAGCCCTGATATTGCCATGGCGGAGGAAATCATGACATTAAGCCAGATTTCCAATGCCTTTGCCGTTGCCGAATTTGCCGGCGGCCAGGTGGAGCTGCTGGGCTACGAAGTTTACAAGGGCAACCCGATGGTGGGTGTCACCCTGCACCAGATGCAGTCCATGAAGCAGCGCAATAATTTCCTCATCGTCGCCATCATCCGCGACGAGGTCACGATCATTCCCTGCGGTGACGACAAGATCGAGGCAGGGGACAAGATCTTTCTCGTGGCCCAGAAAAAGGATATCGCCGAGGTTGAGTCCCTGTTCCATTTTTCCAGCCGGGCGCCCAAAAAGGTCTTTATCATCGGCGGCGGCACCATCGGGTATCAGGTGGCCAAGCGGATGGAAAGAAAGAAGGTCACGGTGAGCCTGGTGGACCGCGATGCAAAACGGTGCGAATTCCTTACCGAACAGCTGGGAAACTCAGTGGTCCTCAACTTCGACGGCCTTGACTCCCACGAACTGCTGGAGGAGGGCATTGATCAGGCGGATCTGGTCATTGCCGCCACCCACAGCGACACCACCAACATCCTGTCAAGCCTGCTGGCCAAACACCACGGCGCCCGCAAGTGCATCACCAAAATCACCCGGCCCGACTTTCTCCCCCTGCTGGGCAAGCTGGGGATTGATGTGCCCTTGAGTCCGCGGCTGGTCGCGGCCAACATGATTCTTCGTTTTGTCCGGGGCTCCGGCAATATTGTCGCGGTCGCCACTTTGCTGGGCAGTGATGCCGAGGTGATGGAGATCCTGGTAAGCGACAAGGCGAAATTTCTCGGGCTGCCCTTGAAATCGATGAAATTCCCGCGGGACGCCGTGCTTGGCGCGGTTGTCCGCAAACGCAGGGTCATTATTCCCTCCGGCGAGACGACACTGGAGGAAGGCGACAATCTGGTCGTCTTTTTTGCCAAGGATGCCATCTCCAAGGTGGAAGCCTTTTTCGAGTAACAACAGCGATGCGAACCGGCGGCGTTCTCAATATAATCGGCAAACTGCTGATTCTGATTTCCCTTTTTCTGCTGACTCCGATTCCCTTCAGCCTTTATTATCACGACGGCATGCCGCGGGTTTTTCTGCAGAGCGCACTCATCGGTGCCGCAGCAGGCGGACTCAACGTGTGGCTGTTCGCCCCGGAAAAGGACATGGGCTACCGCGACGGCTTTGCCGTTGTCGTGTTGAGCTGGCTGGGGCTCGCCTTCCTTGGTTCGCTGCCCTATTATTTCTGCGGCGCCATGCCCGCTTATGTGAACTGTTTTTTCGAATCCATGTCTGGTTTCACCACCACCGGCTCCACCATTTTAAGCACGGTCGAGGTGCTGCCGCCCAGCGTGCTTTTCTGGCGGGCCATGACCCACTGGATGGGCGGCATGGGCATTATCGTCCTTTCCCTCGCCATTCTGCCCCTGCTCGGGGTGGGCGGCACCCAGCTCTTTCAGGCGGAGATGCCCGGACCGACCAAGGATCGTCTGGCCCCGCGAATCCAGGATACCGCCCGTATCCTGTGGGCGGTTTATGTGCTTTTTACCCTGATCCAGATACTCCTGCTGCTGCTTGGCGGCATGACCTTCTTTAACGCGGTCTGCCATGCCTTTGCAACCCTGGCCACCGGCGGTTTTTCTCCCCATACGGCAAGCGCCGGGTTTTACACCTCCTCCTACATTCATTATGTGCTTATCGTCTTTATGTTTCTCGCCGGCATCAACTTTTCCCTGCACCACCGGGTCCTGATCAGCGGAAAATTATCGGACTACTGGGAAAACGAGGAGTTCCGCCTTTATTTATTCCTGATCGGCATCACCACCCTGATCATCCTGGCCGCCAATTTAGCGGCCGATGTTTACAGCGATTTCACCCTGGGTTTCCGCGACTCCCTGTTTCAGGTGGTTTCCATCTCCACCACCACCGGTTTCGGCACCGCCGACTTTGAGCAATGGCCGCCGGTCAGCAAGGTGCTGCTGCTGGCGCTGATGTTTGTCGGCGGCTGCGCCGGCTCCACCGGCGGCGGCATCAAGGTGGTCCGCATCCTCCTTTTTTTCAAATATGCCCGGCTGCAGCTGCACAGCCTGGTCCATCCCCGCTCGGTGGGCACGATCAAACTGGGCAACCAGAAGGTGCCGAAGGAAATCATGATCGCCATCCTCGGTTTTTTCGCCCTTTATGTCAGCTTTTTTTTGCTGGCCAGCCTGGTGGTAACCGCGCTCGGGGTTGATCTGGTAACCGGCATGACCGCGGTGGTCGCCACCTTGAACAATGTCGGCCCCGGACTCAATCAGGTCGGACCGGCCTGTAACTTCGGCGGCCTGCCGGACCTGGCCAAATGGGTGCTCAGCTTCTGCATGCTTGCCGGCCGCCTCGAACTGTATACGGTTGCCGTGCTTCTCTCCCCCGACTTCTGGAAGATGGCGAGAAAACCGGTCATGCGATGGCAGCTTGCCAACGGAAAATCTGCTCTGGAAAAACAATGACTCTCTATGACATCATCGTAATAGGCGCCGGGCATGCCGGTTGCGAAGCGGCACTGGCCGCCGCCCGCATGGGCTGCCGCACCGCCGTTCTCGTCATCAATGCCGACACCATCGGCGCCATGTCCTGCAATCCGGCCATCGGCGGCCTGGCCAAGGGCCATCTGGTCAAGGAAATCGACGCATTGGGCGGTGAAATGGCAAAAAACATCGACGCCACCGCCATCCAGTTTCGCCGGCTCAATACCAGCAAGGGACCGGCGGTCTGGTCTTCCCGGGCCCAGGCCGATCGGCTGCTTTACCGGCTGCGCATGAAAAAGGTGCTGGAGAACCAGCCGAATCTCGACATCAGGCAGGCCTTTGCCGACCGGCTGCTGGTGACAAACGGCAGGATCAGCGGCGTGGCCACCTCGCTGGAGGAAACACTGACCTGCCGGGCGGTGGTCATTGCCACCGGCACCTTTTTAAACGGACTGATCCATATCGGCCTCAAGTCCTTCCCGGCCGGCCGCCAGGGCGATGCCCCGTCCCTTTCCCTGGCCGACAGTCTTGCGGAACTCGGTTTTGCCATGGGCCGCATGAAAACCGGCACCACCCCCCGGCTTGACGGCAACACCATCAACTATGAGGGGCTGGAACCGCAATACAGCGACGATCCACCCAACTTTTTCTCCTATGCGACGTCCGGGGCCCCGTCACTGCCCCAGCGTCCCTGCCACATCACCTACACCAACGAACAGACCCATGCGATCATCCGGGCGGGAACCGACCGTTCCCCCATGTACACCGGCATCATCGAAGGGGTGGGGGCGCGTTACTGCCCGTCCATCGAAGACAAGGTGATGCGCTTTCCGGAAAAGATCCGTCACCAGATCTTTCTTGAGCCGGAAGGACTCGACACGGTTGAAGTCTATCCGAACGGTATTCCCACCAGTTTGCCGGTGGATGTCCAGCTGGCCATGCTGCACAGCATCAAAGGTCTGGAACAGGTGAAAATGATCCGGCCCGGCTACGCCATTGAATATGACTATGTCGATCCGCTGGAGCTGCATCCCTCCCTGGAAACAAAAAGGATCAACGGCCTGTTCCTTGCCGGCCAGATCAACGGCACCTCGGGTTACGAGGAGGCGGCGGCCCAAGGGCTGATGGCCGGCATCAACGCGGTCAAATACTGCCGCGACGAAGAACCGCTTGTTCTCGACCGCTCCCAGGCCTATACCGGCGTGCTGATTGATGATCTGGTCACCCGCGGCACCAGGGAACCCTACCGGCTCTTCACCTCCAGGGCCGAATACCGCTTGCTGCTGCGGGAAGACAATGCCGATCTGCGCTTGCGCGACATCGGCCATGATCTGGGGCTGGTGGATGACGCGGTTTATGCCGCATTCCAGCGCAAGCGCGATGCGATAAAAAGTGCCTTCGACTGGCTCACCGCCACCAAGGTCAAACCGACCGACACGGCCAATCTGCTGCTTGAGAATGCCGGTCAGGCGCCGCTCAAGCAGATGGTTTCCATGGCATCGCTGCTCCGCCGGCCGGATCTTTCCCTCCGGGATCTGGGGCCGCTCACCGGCATGAAAATCGAAGTTGATCCGGCCATCGAGCTTGAGGTGCAGCTGCAGGTCAAATACGAAGGGTACATCAAACGGCAGCAGGAGCAAGTGGACCGCTTCAAAAAGCTGGAAAACATCACCCTGCCGGAAAGCATGAACTACACCGGACTGCCGGGACTTTCCAATGAGGTGGTGGAAAAACTGAATAGAATCCAGCCGCGTTCCCTGGGTCAGGCATCGCGCATTTCCGGCATCACGCCGGCCGCCATCTCGGTGTTGCAGGTCCACCTGAAAAAAGAGGGCTTGCTGTAGCGATGTCCCATCGCGTTCATGCGCTCTGAGTGACCTCTCCCGCCCGTCACTTCGACATTTTTGTCGAGATTGACGGCAAATGTCGATGAAAAACGATTTTCCCGGAATATAGCACGCGAAACGACTGGAAAAGCGGGAAACAAGGAGGCGAAGGCGGTGGCGTGGATATTGCTTTCAATGGTTGCCATGCGGTGCCCGTACTCCAATAAAAAAGCGACAGACCGATATGAAACGTATGACACTTGCCATCCTCTGCCTGATCATCCTGGTTCCGGCCTTTTCCCGGGCGGAATCGTTCCTGCGGGGCAGGGTTCTTGACATTGACCGGCAAAAAGGGGAGATAACCGTGGTGGCGCTTGCCTGCCGGGAATGCCCGGCGGGCACCCCGGAGACGCGGGTCATCGAGCCCCAAGAAGGGAATGACGGCGGCCCGGAGGCGACCTTTATCGTGACCACTGACTTCATCCCCCCCTGTGTCGCCCCCGAGGCCATTGTGCATGTCTGGGGCGAAATGCTCCCTGACGGCGCCAACCGTTTTCAGGCAAAACGGATAACCGGTGCGGGCTGGCGCCATGACCAGGACTCCACCGGCGTGCGCTCCCGCATCCGCAAACGCTGCCTTATGCAGCAGCATCATTCCCCCGGCAGCGGAGAAAAATAGCCGTGCCCCAGTTCCCGCCGGAATCACGGGACAGCAGGGAGAACCCCTCCCTTGGCCCCTCCTGGAAAATCAACCTGCTGGTCATCGGCGGCCTGATTCTGATTGTCCTGGTCTATTCCCTCTGGCAGGTGAGCCAGCTGCGGGGCAACTTCCGGAATTACGCCGGCATGCATTCCCGGGTGGTCAGCGGCGTTATTGAGCAGAACACCAAAACCGCCATCCTGGCGGAAAACGCCCTGCAACAGACGATAAAAACATTTCTGGCCAATACCGCCCGTTTCCTTGATTATCTTGATTCGGTGGAGCCTTTTTCTTCACCCGAGCTGAACGCCTTTGCCGGAGAAACCGGGCTCACCGCCATCCTCATCGTCAACGGCGACGGCAGCAGGACCAGCACCGGCAACGCCCTGCTTTCCGCCTTCACCTGCGGCGGCGGGAAAACACGCCTTGATTACCTTGCGGATAAAAAATTATACGTCATGACCTGGCCTCGGGAGGCCGGCGGCTGCATCCTGCTCGGCTTTTCCGCCGTGCCGGTTGAAAAGCTCCATCAGCAGCTGCGCATGCCGGCCCTGCTCGAAGCCCTGTCAGCCCTGCCGGGCATCAAGTATGTGACCCTGGCCGACGAACGGGACAAGAATCCGACCGGCCAGATCGTCGAGCAGCGCATCAGGGCGGGCGGCACCGAACTGCGGGTCGGTTTCGACACGGAACAGTATACCATGCGGGTTCGTCAGATCTGGCGCAATGTGCTCATCTTCACCATGCTCCTTTCCTTTCTGGGCATCTTCTTTTCCTGGCTCCTGTACCGTTACCAGAAAACGTACCTGCACAAAATTACCGATTATGAGCGCAGACTTGCCCAGCAACGGGAAGACGCGGCCCTGGGCCGGGCCACCGCAACCATAACCCATGAAATCCGTAATCCCTTAAACGCCATCAGCATGGGGCTGCAGCGCATCGAGATCGAGGCGGACGAGCTGAGCCGGGAACACCGGGACCTGGCCGCCAGCATGCGCCAGGCGGTTAAGCGGACCGATGCCATTATCGGCGACCTGCTGCGTTACACAAAACCCATTACCATACAACCCGAGCCGGTTGATCTTGCTGCCGTGATCAGCGCCATTGCCAAACTGTACCAGCCCCAGTGCCTCGACAAGGGGATCACGATGCGGCTTGCCACCGATTTACCGACAGCCGTGGCCGGAGATTTTGAACTTCTCGGCCGCCTTTTTGAAAATATCATCAAAAACGCGGTTGAAGCGCAGCCCGCCGGCGGCGAAATTTCCCTTATCGCCGGCGAGGAGCAGGGGAAAATCGCGCGGATCATCATTGAAAACAGCAGCAGCCTGTCGCTGCCGGATGACCTCAGCCAGCTTCTTGAGCCATATTTTACCACCAAAACCAGGGGAACCGGTCTCGGCCTGCCCATTGCCCGGCGCATTGCCCAGGCCCATGGCGGTTCGCTTGCCATTGAAACCCCGGACAACAAAATTTTCCGCGCCGTCATCTCCCTGCCGCTGACCACCGGAAAAAAACAACCTGAAGAGTGATTCCATGAAGATACTTGTGGTTGATGACGAAAAAATGCAGCGGGAAACGCTGCAGGGCTTCCTGGAGAAAAAAGGATACCAGGTTTTTGCGGCGGAAAACGGCACCCATGCCCTCCAGCTTTTCTCCCTCCACCCGGTCCAGCTCGTTCTTCTTGACCATAAGATGCCGGACATGAACGGCGATGAGGTGCTGGCCCGCTTGAAGGAAATCAATCCGCTGGTGCACGCCATCATGATAACCGCCTATGGAGCGGTTGAAACCGCGGTCAAGGTGATGCGGCTCGGGGCTGACGATTTTCTCGAAAAACCGGTTGATCTGCTGGAACTGCTGGAAAAAATCGAACGGATAGAACAGCAGACCGCCATGGAGGAAGATGTCGCCGCGGTGACGGAAACCCTTGACAGCCGCGAACTGCCGCTCAAGGTCATCGGCGCGAGTCCCGCCATGCAGAACCTGCTCTCCACCGTGCAACGGGTTTCCCAGACACCGTGGACCGTGCTCATCCGAGGCGAAACAGGTACCGGCAAGGAGCTCATCGCCCATCTCATTCATCTGCTCAGCCCCCGCAGCCAGGCGCCCTTTATTGAGGTCAACTGTGCGGCGGTGCCGGAAAATCTCTTTGAGTCGGAGTTGTTCGGTCATGAAAAGGGATCTTTCACCGGTGCCACATCCAAAAGGAAAGGACGCTTCGAGCTGGCCCAGGCAGGCAGTCTTTTTCTCGACGAAGTGGGTGAGCTTCCCCTTAACCTGCAGGCCAAGCTGCTGCGGGCCTTGCAGGAAAAAAAGATCAGCCGGGTGGGCAGCGAAACCGATATCGAGGTGGACGTGCGGGTGCTGACCGCCACCAACCGTGATCTCAAAGAGCTGGCCGCTGAAGGCAAATTCCGGGAAGATCTCTATTACCGGCTTAATGTGCTGGAAATAGAAATCCCGCCCCTGCGCCGGCGCAAGGAGGACATCCCGCTGCTGGTTGATTTTTTTCTCGAGCGTTACAGCATGCGGCCGGTCCGTTTTGACCCGGAGGCCATGGCCACCCTGGTCAAGTACCCGTTTCCCGGCAATGTCCGCGAGCTTGAGCATGTTATCCAGCGCACCGTCACCATGCTCCGCGGTCCGGTGATCCGGGTGGCCGACCTGCCGGCCGAAATGCGACTCCACAAGTCGGTCGGCGAGCAGGGATCCCTTGGCGAGCGGCTGGAATCAGTGGAACAGGAGATGATTCTCGCCGCCCTGGAAAAACATGACTGGGTGCAGACCCATGCCGCCGAAGCGCTCGGCATCAGCGAACGGGTCTTGCGCTATAAGATGGGAAAATACGGGATAAAAAGAAATTGATAATTGAAAATGGAGAATTGGTAATTACGGAACAAGGCGCTCTCATTCTCAATTCTCAATTGCATCCAAAGTGCGACGAACGATCGCCGCCAGATCCTTGCGGACCACGGGCTTGTAAACAATCTCCCGGATGCCGGCCGCCTCTATTTCATCAACCGACAAGCCGGCATTATAGCCGGTGCAGAGCAGGATGGGCAGATCAGGGCGAATCTCCCGGACCTTCCCGGCCAGATCGATTCCCGTCATGGCCGGCATGGTGTAATCGGTAATCAAGAGATCAATGTCATCGGCATGCTCCGTGAAATAGGCGAGTGCCTCCCGGCTGCTTGTTCTGGCGATTACCTGATAACCGAGCAGCTCCAGCATCTGTTTGGCCACATCGACAATAAAGGCCTCGTCATCGACAAAAAGAATGCGTTCCGAACCTCCGGCAACCCTTTCATCCTCCCTCTTTTTTTCCTCCAATCCGCCGGTGTGCATCGGCAAATAAACGGCAAAGGAGCTGCCCTTGCCGATCTCGCTGTGCACGGTGACTGCACCGCCCAACCGCTGGACAATGCCGTGCACCACGGCAAGCCCCATGCCGGTTCCCTCTCCCTCCTCCTTGGTGGTGAAAAAGGGCTCAAACATGCGGTCGACAACCTCGGGGGGGATGCCGTGGCCGGTATCGCTGACGGTCAAACGGACAAAGCGGCCGGGGGTAATACCGGCATGAACCCGGGCGAAATCGGAATCAAGATCGACATCAAGAAGGGAAATGGAAAGGATGCCGCCGGTTTTCCGCATGGCATGCCCGGCGTTGGCGCAGAGGTTCATGATAATCTGATGAATGGAGGAGGGATCTGCCATCACCGCTTCGCCGGACTGAAAATTTGCCTGGATCGCGATGGTTGACGGCAGGGAGGCGGTCAGTAATTTCATGGCCTCCTTGACAAGAACCCGGAGATGGATCGGTTGCGGCTGCAAATCGGTCCTGCGGCTGAAGGTGAGGATCTGCTTGACCAGATCCCGCGCCCTGCCGGCCGCTTCAAGAATCTTGTCCAGGCTTCTCCCTGCCCGGGAATCCGGCGGCACATCAATCTTTGCTATTTCGGCAAAACCGAAAACAGCGGCAAGAATATTGTTGAAATCATGGGCAATCCCGCCGGCCAGGGTGCCGATGGCCTCCATTTTCTGGGTCTGCCTGAACATGGCCTCCACCTTGATCTGTTCCGTCACATCCCGCATGACAAAAACATAGCCCATCCGCCGGCCGCGCTGATCGACAATAGGGGAAACAGCGCTGTCGGCCTCAAATACCCGGCCGTCTTTTTTCCGGTGCGACATCCGCCCCCGCCACACGGCGCCTTCCAGCATTGTTTCCCATATCGCATCGAAAACGGGATCAGCCGCCTTGTCGGCCAGAAAGTTATATGGTTTTCCGGCCACCTCTTGCAGAGGGTAGCCGGTAATCAGGGTAAAGGCGGGATTGACATAATCGATATTGCCGTTGCCGTCGGTGATGACAATTTCCTCGGCCGCCTGCTCGATGGCCGAGGCAAGCCGCACCAGCTGCTTTTCCGCCTGCTTGCGGGCGGTGATGTCACGCACTATGGCCTGCACATAGACTTTCTCCCCCAGCCGCGGCACGGAAAGACTCACCTCGCTCTCAAATAATGTGCCGTCCTTTTTTTTGCACATCCACTCGAAAAACTGCTGTCGGCCGGACATGGCAAGCTTCATTTTGGCAACGGCTTTTGCCTGGGACAGGATGCCGTCCGGCTGTATTTCCGGCGAAAAAAGGTGCGGCGGCGAACCGATGAACTCTTGCCGGCCGGCGCCGAAAAGGAGCAGGGCTTTTTCATTGCAGTCGACGCAGACGCCGTCCTGCAGAATGACAATGGCGTCACTGGCCGAATCAAACAGGGACCGGTAGCGGTCCTCTTTCTCGCCCAGTTCGACCATGACCCGATTGCGCTCGGCGACCATGGTGTTTGCCGCCACCGCCATCTGCTGAAATTCGGCAAACTCAAGCTCCTCCGTGTCAATGGCATGCAGCCCGAAAGCGGCCCGTTCGAAAAAGGAGGTGAGCACGGCAAAATTCCTCTTGGTTTTCCTGCTGATCCAGCGGGCAATGAAAAAAGAGGTGAGGAGCAGGCCGAGCAGAACAACGAGGATGCTGATAATGTTTTCCCGCATCCGGGCATGCATGGATTTTTTTGCCGCGGCCAGGGAAAGCTCGATGTCGTCGATATATTCTCCGGCGCCCACATACCACTGCCACTCCTCGACCGGCAGTATATAACTTGTCTTCATGCCCGCAGCCTGGTTGTCAAACTTCGGCATGTCATAATAGATGTAGCCTCCCCCGGTTTCGGCAAGGTCGATGAGTTCCCGGACAACCCGCCGGGCGTCGTCGCTGCCGTTTTGCAGGACATTCTCCCCTTGCCCCGGCCCGGCCAGAATGAATCCATCCCACTGTCCGGCAAAAACATACCCCCGGCTGCCGAAACGGAGCTGACCTATCCAGTCGATCACCTCCTTTTTGATCTCCTCCTCCATATCATCGATATAGACGCCGGTGCCGATAAACCAGTCAAAGGGAGCGAAATATTTGATAAAGGATATTTTTCTGAAATCTTTTCCCTGCCGCCCCGGCTTGGTCCAGGTATAGGAATAAAATCCTTCCGCGTTCTGCCGGGCAATGGCGATCATGTCGCGAATGACATAAGCGCCGCTTGCGTCCCGCATGTCCAGGAGATTTTTTCCTTGCAACTCCGGCCTGTCAACAAAAAGCTGTTCCGTGCCGTCCAGTGATGCGGCGAAATAATACCCCTGCCCGTTGTCAAAACGGAGAGCGCGCAGGGCCTCACGGATCATGTCCCGCAGCTCGGCCGTTGTTTTCGTGTGGCGGTAGGTTTGGTGAATGTGGGTAGCGAGGGCATGGGCCTCATAAACCCGTGATTTGATGTTGGCGCGCACCCGGTCTTCGGTTTGCGATTTTTTGAAGCCGATAAATTCGGCAACATCGGCCACCTTTTTTATCAGATTATTCTTCCGTTCGGCAAGCATGGCGGCCCGCATCTCATCGGCCTGCCGGGTAAAGCCGGAATACTCCTGAAAAATCCACAAGCCTCCCAACAGCCCGATTGACAGGGCAACCAGCAGACTCATGTACAAAACAAGAGTGCGGGAAAAACTGCGGCCGGAAGAAATGGGCATGGAAGACCTTTATTCAACTTTTCTTATTTTGTGCAACAAGCTGAAATCAGTATTCAGAATGAAAGGCAAGGCAAAGAGAGCAACATCACTGTTTTTGAAATAGACTTCGTGATTCTGTCTTTCCTTATTTTTTATCTCACCTAACCGGATTTGTATATGTTTTTTGAAAAAGAGGCCGAAGCGGGATAAGGCACTCCGGCCGAGATCACCCCGTTCGGATTATGATTTTGCCAGACCTATCATGGCGGCGCCATAGGCGTTGCCCACCTCGTAATGGGCCGGGAAGACCACCTCGGTCTGCAACCTCTGGGCCACCTTGGGCAGCAGATAGCGGGCCGCGGCGCCGATGCCGACAATGGGAAGGCGGGCGGCAAAACGGAGATCGAGCATCGTGCTTTTACGGTAACCCGGGTAAAAACCGCAAAGCGTCTTGCCGGTCTCAATCTTCAGCAGGTGGTCGACAATGGCGTCCTCGATTTTCTGTTCCACCGCTTCAAGCACCCGGCGGCACAGCTCTTCCACCCCGATTCCAAGCTCCGCCGCCAGACGCATGGCCCCTTGCAGAGAGGCCTCGCGGTTGCCGAGTTGAAGCCTTTCCAGCACGTGCAGGGCATCGGTGGGGGTAAAACCCGCTTCAACAACAAGCTGGAGACGATTCAATTCCTTCAGGTGGTCAACCAGGGTGATTTCCGCCATGTCAAATTGCTGCTTGATGGTTTGCGGCGTTGCCGGCCCATGCTCCACCAGAAAGGCGAGCACCTTGTCATGCCGCGCCTCTTCCGGGCTAATATCCGGATCAGCCGCCACGCAGCGGTCCGCCAGGCCCCGACCGAGCCAGTCGGCAGGGGGCGGGATGCGGTCGGACATGGCAAGGGGCGTCACCCTGACCGAGCCGACCTTGAGATGGCCCCTTCCGTCCACCGAGGCATGACTGTCGCCGCCCGCGCCCACCGTGCTCATCTGCACCGCGTCAACATGGGTATGCCACTCGCCGATCAGGCTGCCCTCGGTATCCAGCAGGGGGTGGCCGTCCCTGATCACCGTGATATCGGTGGTGGTGCCGCCGACATCGACGATCAGGGCGTCGGGAGAAGGGGAAAAGGAAAGGCCGAACCAGGCAGTGGCCGCCGGGCCGCTGGCCACCGTCGAGGCCGCCTGTTTATGGGTTTGACTGATTTCCATGGGCGTGGCGTCACCCTTGATGATGTCCACCCGACCGGCCATGCCCAAAGCCACCAGGGAATCCTGCATGCCGGTCAAAAAATCCTCCATCACCGGCATCAATCGGGCATTGAGCACGCAGGTGGCCGCCCGTTCCTTGATTCCCGGGCGATCGCTCACCTCATGGGAACAGAAGACCGGTTTGGGATCAATCAAACTGATCGCCTTGGCCATGATCAACTCATGGGCCGGATTGACGATGCTCATGGCGGCGCAGACGGCATAGGCATCAACCAGCCCCGCCAAATTCCGCACCGAATCCACCAGGGTTTCCACCTCAAGCTTTTCCGCCTCCTCCCCGAGATGATTATGTCCCCCGCGTATGAAATTGACCGCCACCACCGGCAGCTTGAAGTGCTTCGTCGGCCCGGCCACCAAGAGCGCCACATCCGCGCCCTTGCCCTCCACCACCGCGTTGGTGGCAAGGGTGGTGGAAACGGCCACCAGTTCCACATCAACGGGACGGATGGCGGAACGGGAAAAAAGCTCGCCGAGACATCTCGATATGCCCAGGCTGAGATTATGATGGGTGGTGGGAAACTTGGCCGAGGCAACGAGCTTCTTCTCCTCTTTGTGCAGCAGAACCGCGTCCGTATAAGTACCACCCGTATCAATGCCGATTATAAATTTGCAGTCGTTCATTTTTTTGCTCTCGCGTTTATTGTTATTTCTCTTTGTCCCAACTGCCGCATTTCTTGACCCGGCGTCGGGAACATACTATGATGAATTTTATTTTCCGCAGGTTATAAAAAATAGAGAAAACAATGGCAAATTCTTTAGATACCAAAGAAGATCTTTTTGCTCAGCTCCGTGAATTCATCGACAGAATGCCAAGCCTGTCGACCACCGTGACCAAGGTCATGGAGGTGTGCAATCAGCCCAACACCTCGCCCAATGACCTCAACCGGGTCATCTCCCTTGATCCTGTCTTGACCGGTCAGGTTTTGAAGTTGATCAACTCCGCCTATTATTCCCTGCCCAACCAGGTTACCTCCCTGACCCGCGCCATTATCATGCTGGGACTCAACACCGTCAAAAACCTGGCGTTAAGCACCGCCATTCTCGGCACCCTGGGAAAAGAAAAATCCCAATGCTTTGCAATGGACACCTTCTGGACCCATTCCATCTGCGTGGGGGTTACCGCCAAGGCCATTGCCGTTGAAAAAAACATCCCGCCGACGAGCCGGGAAGAATACTTTGTTGCCGGACTGCTGCACGATCTGGGCAAGATACCTCTTTCCAACTGTTTTCCCGAAGAGTATCAACAGGCCCTGGAGCTGGCCCGCCTGCAGCGTTGCTCCCTGGTGCGGGCCGAAAAAATGATCTTTGGTTTCGACCATCGCATCACCGGCAAAATGATCGGCGAAAAATGGCAGCTCAACCAATCCATGACCTATTCCCTCACCCACCATCACAACCCGGGAACCCTGCCCGAGGAAAAACGGGAGCTCGTCGCCACCATCTCCCTCGCCAACCTCTATGCCAACATCTTTGAAATAGGCTCGGCCGGTGACCATTACCAGGAAATCCCCCTGGTGGACCAGATCCTGACCGCGGGAGGGGTGCCCTGGCCCCGCCTTTCCGCCCTGCACGCCACCGTTGAAGAGGAAATCGAAAAGGCCCAGGTCTTTCTGCAGATTGCCAGGGAATAAAGAATCCCCACCCAACCGAGGAAACAGCATGAAGGTAAAATTCTGGGGCGTCCGCGGCTCCATCCCCTGTCCCGGACCGCTCACCATGAAGTACGGCGGCAACACCCCCTGCCTTGAGGTGCGCTTTCCCGAAATCAACCGCCTCATCATCATCGATGCCGGCTCCGGCCTGCGGGAACTGGGCAATTTCATGATGAAAAACGACCTGCCCAACGGCCCGATCAAAACTGAAATATTTCTTTCCCATACCCACTGGGATCATATAATGGGTTTTCCCTTTTTTGTCCCCATTTACATTCCCGGCACCAAACTCACCGTTTACGGCCCTGTTTCCTACGAACAGGACACCCTGGAAAAAATCGTCGGCGGCCAGCTCACCTACCGTTACTTTCCGGTACGGGGAGAGGAACTGGGCGCCGCCATCAAGTACATCGACCTCAAGGAAGGACGGTATAACCTGGGTGACGGCATCAAACTGGCCACCAAATATCTCAACCACCCCATTCTCTGCCTGGGCTACCGCTTTGAACACCGGGGCAAGGTCTTCTGCACCGCCTATGACACGGAGCCCTTCCGCAACATATTCGTCACCGACCCCTCCGACCCCTCCTATGATGAGGCAATGGCCCGGGAAGGCGAGCTGGCCGCCCTGGACCAGAACGCGGTGGTGGAAAATTTCGTTGCCGGAGCCGACCTGCTGGTCTATGACTGCCAGTACACCAAGGCCGAGTATGACGCGGGCAAGGCGGGCTGGGGTCACTCTTTTTTCGAATATGTCTGCCCCATGGCGGCCCGCAACAACGTCAAGAATCTGGCCCTTTTTCATCATGAACCCATGCGTACCGATGAGCAGATGGATGAACTGGCTAAAACCTATTGCGGCAAAGGCAAATTCGGTTCCACCAATATCTTTTTCGCCCGGGAGGGCGATGAGATCACCCTGTAGGTCACATCGCTCCGCCCATCAGTGAATACGCATGCCCGAGGAAGACAAGCTGACAACAATCCAGGGCACACTGGAACGCATCACCTTTCACAACGAGGAAAACGGCTATACCGTGGCCCGCTTGCAAGCGGTGAATGCGGGCGCTGACCTGACCACCATTGTCGGCCGTTTTTCCGGGGTGCCGGTGGGCTCCACCCTCTCCCTTTCCGGCTGGTGGACGAACGACAGCAGGCACGGCCGCCAGTTCAAGGTCGAGCATTACGCCCTGGAAAAACCAAACACCGTAAACGGAATTGAACGCTATCTCGGCTCCGGGCTGGTCCGGGGAGTCGGCCCCGGCTTTGCCGCGCGCATCGTCAAGAAATTCGGCCTGGAAACCCTGGATATCCTGGACAAAGCGCCGGAACGGCTGCGTGAGGTGCAGGGGTTGGGAGAAAAAAGAATCTCCCGGATCTCAACCGCCTGGCAGGAACAGAAAAATATCCATGAAATCATGGTTTTTCTACAGGGACACAATATTTCCGCCGCCTTTGCCGTAAAAATTTTCAAAACATATGGGACCATGGCTTTGCAGGTCGTGGCGAACAACCCCTACCGCCTGGCCGAAGACATCCGGGGCATCGGCTTCAAAAGCGCCGACGGCATTGCCCTGTCCATGGGCATTCCCCTGCACGACAGCAGACGGGCGCGGGCGGCTCTGCTTTTTGTTCTCCATGAGGCGTCAGGCAACGGCCACTGCTACCTGCCGCAGTCCGAGCTTCTCTCGCAATGTCGGACGCTGCTTGACCCGGACGGGGATCTCGGAGATCTCTCCGCAATGATTTGTGGTGAAATGGCGCGCCTCGAAGCAGATGGAAAAATCGCCCGGGACCAAGGGTGCATTTATCCGGCCCCGCTGTATTACGCCGAACAGGGCGTTGCCTCAAGTCTTGCCCGGCTCTCCAGGCCTTGTCGTTCGGTTTCTTCCGCTGAGCTTGACAAATCGCTTGCCTGGGCGGCAAAAAAAATGGCTGTCACCCTTGCCCCGGAACAGCAGCAGGCCCTGAAAACCGCCCTGGAGAACCGGGTGACGATCATCACCGGCGGCCCGGGTACCGGCAAAAGCACCATTCTCAAGGGCCTGCTCCTCATCCTTGCCGAAAGCAATGTGCGGATCGATCTCGCCGCGCCAACCGGACGAGCGGCCAAAAGACTGGGAGAAACATGCGGCCGCGAGGCCCGGACCATCCACCGGCTGCTCGAATATGACCCGTCCCTGCGTGGTTTTCGAAGAGGCGACGACAATCCCCTGGAGTCAGATCTGGTTGTCGTGGATGAAGCCTCGATGATGGACATTGTCCTGGCCAATTCACTTTTCAAGGCCATTTCCCCCGGAGCGTCCCTGCTGCTGGTCGGCGACGTGGACCAGCTGCCGTCGGTGGGCCCGGGAAACGTGCTGCGGGACTGTATCGACTCCGGCGTTTTCCCTCTGGTGCGCCTTAGCAGAATCTATCGCCAGAGTGAAGGCTCACTCATCAGCGTCAATGCCGGCCGCATAAACCGCGGCGAATTTCTCGAACTGCTGCCCGACTATCATGGGGACAAGGATTTTTATTTCATCAAACGGGATGACCCGCTGGAGATCGCCGCCGAAATCAGCAGCCTCTGCGCCGGCAGGTTGTGGAAAAAATACGGATTTGACCCGTTGCGCGACATCCAGGTGCTGACCCCGATGCGCAAGGGGGTTATCGGCTGCGACAATCTGAATCAGACCCTGCAGCAGGTCTGCAATCCGGGCACGAGCCACGAGCCGTCTCCCGAGCGGATGAGCCGCCTGCGGCCAGGGGACAAGGTAATGCAGATCCGCAACAACTACGACAAGGAGGTCTTTAACGGCGACATCGGCTTTGTTGTCGAAAAAAACAGCGAGGACCAGCCAATTGTCATCGACTTTGACGGCCGGGAAGTGGCATACGAAAAAAGCGACCTGGCTGAAATCGAGCTTGCCTATGCCGTTACGGTGCACAAATCGCAAGGTTCGGAATTCAAATGCGTCATTGTGCCGGTGCATACCGTTCATTACCCGCTGCTCCAAAGAAATCTCCTGTACACCGCCATCACCCGCGGCAAAAACCTGGTCATCGTCATCGGCAGCCCGAAAGCCATAGCCTTCGCCATCAGAAACAACAGCATCGAGCAGCGCAACAGCAGGCTGAAGGAAAGATTGGCAACATAAAGGAGTCAGAACATGGTCATCAGCGATGAAGTCAAATTTCCCCGCCCTGCCCGTATCGACACCGGTGAATCGCCCCTCACCATCCGGGAAATCGCCGGCATTAATCCTGTCCTGCCCATCAATCAATATCAAAAAAAATGGCGGCGAGGCGAGAACAGACCCTATGTCGAGGGAGTGGAAGCACATCTGACCGATGAGGCGGAAAGAGACCTGCAACTGCTGGTGAGCCAGGTCAACCGGAACCTGGAAAAGGCGGGGATCGCCATCCATCTCGGCCTGGTCAGGGAAGAGGGGGGCTATGCCCTGGACATTTATGACTGCACGAACGGTCTGGTCTGCCGGATTGTACGGGACGAAGCGATCCATATCAGCGATCTCCCCTCGATGCTGAAAAACCTGCAACAGGAAGCCGGCATCATGATCGATATCAAGGTATAGGCCAATCATTTTTTTTCATTGAAAATTAAAAATAAATGTGATAACCAAGGCTTTCAGAATATGAATGGTCATTCATCTTTTAGGTATCATTACTGAGAAGACAGGTTTTTATGGGAACAAAACTGACACAACTGCTGCAGGAAAAAAGGGCCGACATCCTGGAAAAATGGGAAAACAGCGTGCTGAGCTGTTACGGCCCGGACGCGATGCGCATTTTCAAAACGCAGCAGAACCAGTTCGCCAACCCCATCGGCCACAAGACACGATTGGGATTGGCCGAACTGTACGATGTGCTCTGCGACCCGGGTGAAGAAGCGGTATACACCCCGGATCTGCAGGAGTACATCAAGGTCAAAGCCGTACAGAAAGTTTCAGCTTCGGATGCCGTTTCCTTTGTTTTCAAATTGAGAGAGCTCGTGCGGGAACAACTGGGCAAAAAGGGTATGACCGAATCATATAAAGAGTGGCTGGCATTTGATGCCAGGATCGACGCGGCCGCGCTGGCAATATTCGACATGTTCGTGAACAGCAGGGAACAAGTGTACCTGGTACGGATAAACGAATTCAAGCAGAATCGCTATCTCCTCACCGATGGTACCATCTGTCCCTCCAAGCTCATGCGAAAAGACAATAAATTGCCGAACGCGATCGCCGATCCCGGAGAAATTTCCACCCAAGGGAACGGTGCCGGTTGTGGACTGCCTGCAGGTAAAAGCGCAGGCTGAAATTGAGGCTCCGCATGATGCCGTTGCAAGTCAGGCTCTGCGGGAACGTTTAACACACTTAAAGTGAGGCGAGGTAACGGTAAATGAGAGTCCTGTATCCCTTCATTGCAGTCTTAGCACTGATCGTGGTTGCCTTCTTGGGAGGGAAGGTGACAGGTCTGCAGTACCTGTTGGGGGTGGTGCTACCCTACCTGGCATTCGGTGTGTTTATCGTGGGTTTTGTCAATCGGGTCATCCAATGGGCAAAATCACCGGTACCATTCCGGATTCCAACCACATGCGGGCAGGCGAAATCGCTGTCCTGGATCAAGCAGGACAGGCTTGACTGTCCACACAACAAACTCGAAGTCGCGGCGCGAATGTTTCTGGAAATTGTTCTTTTCCGGTCACTGTTCCGCAACACGAAAGCGGAAATCCATGACGGACCGAAACTGGTATACGGCTCAAGCAAGTTCCTTTGGCTTTTTGCCCTGTTGTTTCATTACTCGTTTCTGGTTATCGTCCTCCGCCACCTGCGCCTTTTCACCGAGCCCATCCCGTTTTTCGTTCCCCTGATTGAATTGGCCGACGGTATTCTGCAGATCGGTGCTCCCAGACTGTACCAGACGGACATGATTTTTCTGGCAGCCCTGGCCTTCCTATTCCTGCGCCGCGTCATGCTGAGACAGATCCGCTATATTTCGCTGCCGGCTGATTATTTCCCGCTTTTTCTCATATTTGCCATCGGCGTCACCGGTCTGCTCATGCGTTACTACTACCGGGTGGACATTGCCGCGGTGAAAATGATTACTGCCGGCCTGGCCTCGTTTTCTCCGACCCTGCCGGAGGGGATCCATCCGATATTCTTTATCCATGTGACGCTGGTCTGCACATTGATGATCTATTTTCCATTCAGTAAACTGATGCATATGGGCGGCGTCTTTCTGAGTCCGACCCGCAACATGTCAAATAACAATCGTGTTGTAAGGCACATTAACCCGTGGAACGATCCGGCAATCAAGCCCCATTCATATGCGGCCTACGAAGATGAGTTCAGAGAATTCATGAAAGGTGCCGACATCCCAGTTGAAAAGGAATAAGGAAAATGGCGATTCCAAAAGCAGATCAGTTAGGAGTAAGTGTAGTAAGGGAGCCATCCCTTATGACCGGTGCCATCCCGAAACAGGATTGGATGGATGTACCGGCGATATTTAGGGAGGGCAATTTCTGTTACCCGGCAAAGAAATCCATTGTCGAATACCACAAGTTTCCGAATCCGCGGGAGTGGAGTCCTGATCAGGACGACTGGAAGCTTCCGGAAGGCTGGGAAGATATCATCTTAAAAGGACTGAAGGAACGGCTCGACAAGTTCCGTTCCCTGAAGCTCTTCATGGACATCTGTGTCCGCTGCGGCGCCTGCGCCGACAAGTGCCACTTCTTTCTCGGCACCGGCGATCCGAAAAACATGCCGGTGCTGCGGGCGGAGCTGCTCCGGTCCGTGTACCGCAATGATTTTACCACGGCAGGCAAACTGCTGGGCAAAATGGCGGGCGGACGCCCCATGACCATCGGCGTGCTCAAGGAATGGTTCATGTACGCTTACCAGTGTACGGAATGCCGCCGCTGCTCCGTCTTCTGCCCCTACGGTATCGATACGGCGGAAGTGACCATGATGCTGCGCGAACTGCTGCATCTGGTGGGCGTTGGCACCAACTGGATCCTCGAGCCGGCGGCCAACTCGAACCGCACCGGTAACCACATGGGACTGCAGCCCCATACCTTCAAGGACAACATCGGCTACCTCTGCGACGACATCGAGACGATCACCGGCGTCAAAATCACCCCCACCTTTAACCGGAAGGGCGCTGAGATTCTTTTCATCACCCCGTCCGCCGACGTCTTTGCCGAGCCCGGCATCTACACCGCCATGGGCTATCTGCTGCTCTTCGAGCACCTGGGGCTTGACTATACATGGTCAACCTATGCATCCGAGGGCGGCAACTTCGGTCTCTTCACCTCCAACGAGATGATGAAGAAACTGAACGCCAAGCAGTACGCCGAGGCCAAGAGGCTCGGAGTCAAATGGATCCTGGGCGGCGAATGCGGTCACATGTGGCGCGTGCTCCATCAGTACATGGACACCATGAACGGTCCGGCCGACTTCCTGGAAGTACCGAAGTCACCGATCACCAACACGGTGTTTGATAACGCCGCGTCGACCAAGATGATCCATATCAGCGAGTTCACCGCTGACCTGATCAAAAACAACAAACTGAAAATTGATCCGACGCGTAATGCCCATCGCATCCCCACCTGGCACGACTCATGTAATACGGCCCGCGGCATGGGGCTGATGGATGAGCCGCGCTACATTCTTGATAACGTTGTTCCCAAATGGTACGAAATGCCGGAAAACACCATCCGCGAAAAAACCTTCTGCTGCGGCAGCGGCACCGGTCTCAACACCGGTGAGATCATGGAACTGAGAATGCGTTCCGGTCTCCCCAGGGCCAATGCGGTCAAGCACGTGGAGGAAAAATTCGGGGTCAACACGCTGGCCTGCGTCTGCGCCATCGACCGCGCGACCCTGTCGGCGCTCATGGATTACTGGAATCCGAATGTGAAGGTTTGCGGACTTTCGGAACTGGTGGGCAACTCGCTCATTATGGACGGCGAAAAAGAGAGGGAAACGGATCTCCGATTCGAGCCTCTTGTAGGAATGGAGGGATAATTCTATGTACGATAGAGGAAAAATTATTCCCGGCCTGATTATTTTCGTTGGCCTGATGTTGTTCGCCATCTTCAATAACGCCGGGAAAAAAGTCGAGGCACCCAAACTGGAGAAACCGGTCGGCTATAAGGAATGTGTGAAGCCGATTGACTATATGAAACAATCACACATGGTACTGCTCAACGAATGGCGTGATGAAGTCATCCGTGAAGGAAAACGTGAAATGATTGAAGTTGAGGGCAAACTGTACGAGAAAAGCCTGCAGAACGGCTGTATGCATTGCCACACCAGCAAGAAAAAATTCTGTGATGTTTGCCATACCTTTGCTTCTGTTTATCCATACTGCTGGGACTGCCATGTCGCACCCCAGGCAGATGCGGCACTTGAGGAGGCGAAATAATGGATAGCTCAAGAAGAAAATTCCTTAAGATTGCCGGTATCTCGGCAGTAGCCGGAGTTGCCGCGCCGTCTGCCCTGAATATGCTGTTGAACAAAAACGCCCAGGCCTCTTCCGAAGCCGGTCACGGCGCACCTGCGGCAGCAGGGCACGGCGGGCACGGTGAAGCGGCGCCAACGGGCAAGCGTTACGGCCTGGTGATCGACGCCGGTAAATTCCATGAAAATGCAGGACTGGCTGAAAAATGCATAGAAGCCTGCCATTCCTATCACAACGTTCCTGATTTCGGCAACAAAAAGGACGAGATCAAGTGGCTGTGGCAGGAACCTTTCATGAACGCCTTCCCAGAGGAAAGCCACTACAAGAAAGATGACAGGGCGCTTTCCATGAAGTTTCTCGTCACCTGCAACCATTGCGACAACCCTCCCTGTGTCAGGGCCTGCCCCACCAAGGCAACCTTTAAAAACGAGGACGGCGTGGTCATGATGGACTTCCATCGCTGTATCGGCTGCCGTTTCTGCATGGCCGCCTGCCCGTACGGGTCGCGAAGCTTCAACTGGCGTGATCCCCGGGGAACGCTTGACGGCGTGCCGTTCATCGAGAAGGTGAATCCCCTGTTCCCCACCAGAATGCGCGGTGTTGTCGAAAAGTGCAGCTTCTGCGCCCACCGTCTGGCCAAGGGACAGTTGCCGCTCTGCGTGGAGGCAACCGGTGATACAAAGGCAATGGTCTTTGGTGACCTGAACGATCCGAACTCCGAAGTATCCCAGGTTCTGCGGTCGCGGTTCACCATTCAACGGAAACCCGCTTTGGGCACCAAGCCCTCAGTATTTTACATAATCTAAGGTGATCCGATATGTTAGAAAAATCGCTCAAAGGTAACTTGGGATACTGGGCTTGGGTTCTGCTACTGCTTAGTATCATTGGGGTGGGCGTCATCTGCTATGTTGTCCAGTTTAATTACGGTCTTGGCGCCACCGGCATGAGCCGCGATGTGACCTGGGGTGTGTATATTTCCCAGTTCACCTTCCTGGTCGGTGTCGCCGCCGGTGGTTTGATGCTGGTTCTGCCCTACTATCTTCATCACTATAAGGAATTCGGCAGGATTACCATCCTCGGCGAATTCATGGCCATTGCCGCCGTCGCCATGTGTCTGCTTTTCATCATGGCCGACCTCGGCCAGCCCATGCGAGCGCTGAACGTGGTCTTTCATCCGACTCCGAACTCCATGCTCTTCTACGACATGATCGTTCTGAACGGCTATCTGTTCCTGAACATCATCTGCGGCTGGGTTATTCTCCACTCGGAGTACAAGGGCATCAAGTATCCGAAATGGGTCAAGCCTTTTATTTACATTTCCATCCCCTGGGCTGTTAGTATCCACACCGTAACCGCTTTCCTGTACTGCGGTCTGCCCGGACGCCATTTCTGGCTCACCGCCATTCTGGCCCCGCGCTTTCTTGCCTCGGCCTTTGCGGCGGGACCGTGTCTGCTCATGGTGATCGCCCTTATCATGAAACAGGTCACCAAATTCGATGTCGGCCAGAAGGCTCAGGACAAGCTGGTGACCATCATCGGTTACGCGGCCTTATTGAACTTTTTCTTCCTGGGCTGTGAAATCTTTGTTGCCTATTACAGCCAGATTCCCGGTCATATGCACACCCTCGACTATCTGTTCTGGGGCCTGACCGATCACACCACCGGAGTGGTTTACAATAATCTGGTACCGTTCATGCGCGCCTCGGTTATCATGGGCTTTGCCGGTATCGGTCTCATTTTTGTCGCGCGGAGCAAAAAATCAGATGGTCTGCTGGCACTGTCCTGCATTCTGATATTTGTATCCTTCTGGATTGACAAGGGTCTCGGCCTCGTTCTCGGCGGCTTTGTGCCGAACGGACTTGAGCAGATAACCGAGTACATTCCGACCGCAGTCGAGCTCGGCATCACGGCGGGAATCTGGGCCACCGGCTTCCTGATTATCACCGTGCTGTACAAGGTCGCCATTTCCGTCAAGCTGGAAAACGAAAAAACCGCATAATTTTTTCGTGCGTCATACGGCTCATGCAGAGCGGAACAGGCCCCGGCCTGTTCCGCTCTTTTTTTTTCGTGATCACGACAATGATGTTGAATAAATGATCGTCTTGTTTCACTATAAAAAAGGGTTGACAAAAACAAAATAAATGATAACCTTTATCAAAAATTAATTAACATATTGAAGAGGTGGTCAAAATGGCATGTAAACCCCAGACAAAAAAAGAAATGACTGGTGAACTGAAAACAATCCTCACGGCCATGGCTGAAATTGCCGGGCCATGCGGCTGCAAGGATATCGCCGAAAAAACCGGCCTTGAAAGCAAGGCCATCAGTTGTCAATTGAAAAGTCTGAAGACAAATGGCTACATAGACAGCCCGGTCCGCTGCAAATATTCCATAACGGCCGAGGGAAAAGCGGCCTTATAAAACAGGATGAACCAACCATGAAGATTATTATCGAGAAAAACATTGTTGAGCTGGTTCCGGAAAACAAAGAAGAAACCTCTTCGCTGACGTCACTTTGGCGGATCATGATCGACTGCATGGGTGAAAACAAGATGCTGAATCCCATCGGCGAATATATCCCGGAAAAAAAGAATCTGGCCCGATTCGTCATTGAAGGCGTACCTGGCGGTATCACCGAACGAATTCACGGTGAAAGTGCGGCTGAGGACGCAACCTATCTTTGCGCCATCTGCAATAAATACATGAAGGTGAAGGCGGGTGAAGATCTGCCCATGTGCTGCGGCAAAATCATGGAAAACATGGATTAGGACAAGCGACAAACCAATCACTAATGGAGGGTACCATGGCAAAAACCGACAAATATGAATGTCCCTGCGGGTATGTGTATGATCCGGCTGAAGGCGATTTTGAGCACGGCATCGAGCCGGGAACGGCTTTTGCCGATCTGCCGGAAAGCTGGGTCTGCCCCAAATGCGGCGCGGAAAAAGAATATTTCAACAAAGTTGATTAAAGCATTCCCCGGGCCGCCGAACCCGGAATTTCTTTTCTCATTTCCCCTCATCCTACAGGCGCCGGGCAACCGGCGCCTGTACTTTTTTGCGCACCCGCAACCGTTGTGCTTCGTTCCCATCACCACATTGTCCGGCTTTCCCCTTGACAGATAAGCCGCCACATTATAAGCAGAATCGTAAGACTCCGCGACAAAAGAAACACCTGAGCGATAGGCCGGCACCGCGGTTTATCGAGCTCGGCTCTTGCCGCTTCCTGCCATCACCTTTCAGACCAAAAGCTGCTTATGGAATATAAAAATATTCTCGACCTTATCGGCAACACGAAGATCGTGCCGATCAATCGTTTAAACCCGCACAAGAACGTTAAAATTTACGCCAAAATTGAATCAGGCAATCCCGGCGGCTCGGTCAAGGACCGGATAGCCCTGTCAATGATCGAAGCCGCCGAGGCAAGCGGCGAGTTGACTCCTGATAAAACCGTGCTTGAGGCCACCAGCGGCAACACCGGCATCGGTCTGTCCATGGTTTGCGCCGTCAAGGGATACCGCTGCCTCCTGATAATGCCGGAATCGGCCAGTATCGAACGACGCAAGATCATGGAAGCCTATGGGGCTGAAATTCTTCTGACACCGGGAAAACGCGGTACGGACGGTGCCATTGAACGGGCCTACGCCATGGCCAGGGAGCATCCGGATCAGTATTTTCTCACCGACCAGTTCAACAACGATGCCAACTGGATGGCCCATGTCAAGACGACCGGCCCGGAGATATGGGAACAGACAAAGGGCGCGGTCACCGACGTGGTGGCGACCTTGGGCACCACGGGCACGGTGATGGGCATTTGCCGATACTTTGCCGACAACCACCCCGAGGTCCGTGTTACCGCCGTTGAACCTTTTCTCGGCCACAAGATTCAGGGCCTGAAAAACATGAAGGAGTCCTATAAGCCGGGTATTTTCGACAAGTCGACACCCTATCAAATAATCAATGTACCGGATGAAGAGGCCTTCCGTCATGCCCGGCTGCTGGCCCGCAAGGAAGGAATTTTTGCCGGCATGAGCTCCGGCGCCGCAATCTGCGCGGCGCTCGCCGTGGCGGAGCAGTTGAGCAAAGGGATGATCGTCGTCATCCTGCCGGACAGCGGCGATAAATATCTGAGCACCGAACTCTTTACCTCGAAAAAAGAAAAAAAACCCAAAACAACCGGGGGATTGCGTTTTTTTAACACCCTCAGCCGCAAAAAAGAATTTTTTCAGCCCATGTCGCCGAACCGGGTGACTTTTTATGCATGCGGTCCCACCGCCTATGAAATCGCCAATCTTGGCCATTGCCGTCGTTTCATTGTCGCGGATCTCATCCATCGGCTGCTGCGGCAAAAAGGGTACAATGTCCAGTATTACATGAACTTCACCGACCTCGACGACAACACCATCAGTGGCGCGGCCCGCGAAGGCAGGACGCTGAAGGAGTTCACCGGCCACTACGTTGAGGAGTTCCTGAAGGACATGGAGGCATTGCGTCTCCTGCCCGCCACCGGATACCCGCGCGCCTCCGAGCATGTTGATGAAATGATCAACATCGCCCATGAGCTGATCCACAAGGGCTATGCCTACGAGCAGCACGGTTCGGTCTATTTCGACATCAGCAAATTTAAAAAATACGGCAAACTGTCCCGGGTGCCCCTGGACAAAATCAAGGTGGGCAAGACGGTTGACCTGGATGACTACGAAAAAAATAATCCCCTTGACTTCACCCTGATGAAACGCTCCACCCTGGCGGAACTGAAAAGCGGCGTCTTCTTTCAAACCGACCGCGGCAACATGCGTCCGGGCTGGCACATCGAGTGCGCCGCCATGACCCTGCATTATCTGGGCGAAACCATGGACATTCACACCAGCGGCCGCGACCTGCTGTTTCCCCATCACGAAAACGAAAACGCCATCGCCGAAAGCATGACCGGCAAACCCCTGGCCAAATTCTGGATTCACAGTGAGCTGCTGCTGGTTGAAGGCCGCAAGATGAGTGTTGACAACAACAACGTCATCACCCTGCGCCGGCTGATCGAACAGGGCTACACCCCTCGGGAAGTCCGCCTTTTCCTGATCCGCAACCACTACCGCAAGCCCATCGATTTTTCCTACAAAAAACTCGATGCCGCCCGGACAAGCCTCAAACGGCTTGACGAGTTCACCCGCAAGCTGCAGTGTCTGCCGCCGGACATGCCCCATCCCAAGGTGGCGGCCTTTGTCTCGGATATGGAGGAGAGCTTTCAGGCCGCCATGGACGACGACATGAACGTCTCCAAGGCCATCGGCTCGATCTTTGATTTCATCAAAAAGGTAAACCCCATCATCAGCCTGGGCCAGCTCGATCGGGACCAGAAAGACTATATCAAGGAGTCCCTGGGAAAAATCAACGCCATTCTCAATGTGCTGCGGCTGGAAGAGTGCCCGCTGGCTCCGGAAATCGACCGGCTGATTCAGGAGCGGGAACAGGCGAGAAAACAAAAAAACTGGACCAGGGCCGACGATGTCCGCAACCAGCTTGCCGAGCAGGGCATCACGGTGATTGATACCGCCAAGGGTCCGGTGTGGAAGGGCAACGACCCGGAGTGAAGCCCCCTGGCGGTTGACGGAAACCCGGTGCCTGCATGATTTTCGCTAAACCCGCGAAAAAAATCCAGGCCCTCGGTTCCCGCCTGAACGCGCCGTTCATCCGGCCTTGACCAGCGGCAGATCCTGCCAGCGGGTGGTGTAGGCCCGTGACTTCATCTCCTGCCGGTTCCGCCACGGCTTGGCAAAGCCCGCCACCGCATGCTGGATGGTCTGCCGGCCCCATCGCCCGTTGATCGTATCAAGTGCCGCCATGAGCGGCCCGCTTTCCCGGTCGGGCGGGCTGAAAAGCCCCGGCCGGCAATACTTTTCCGGCACAAGGCCGAACAGAACAATACCGGTTTTCTGATAACGCAGTCCCGGCTTATAAAGGCGGTCAAGGGCCGCGAGGGCATGCCGGATCAACACGGTGCTGCTTGCCGTCGCCTGGGGCAGGGTGACCACCTGCCGCCCGCTGTAATGGGGCGAAGCGGCGCTGAAACGGTTGGTGGAAAGAGAGACCTCCAGGCTGTTTGCCAGGGCGTGCTGCGCCCGCAGCTTAGCCGCGGCCGTTTCCACATAGGTGGCCAGCGCCTCGCGCAACTCGCCCGGTGACTCGACCTGATATCCAAAGGATTTTGAACTGGCGATGGATTTTTTACTGACCGGGCAGTCGGCAAGTTCGATGCAGGAACAACCGCGCAGTTCCATGGCAACCCGCAGGCCGGTAACCGTCAGATGACGGCGCAGCCAGGCATCATCGCAGTTTTTCAGATCCCAGGCCGTCCGGATGCCCCGCAGGTGGAGCCATTCCGTTTTGCGTTGTCCTATCCCCCACACATCAGACACATCACATCGACGGAGCACGGCATCCGCCGCCTCGGTGTCGACCGCAAACGCCCCGCCGTGTCCGGGGTCTTTCTTGGCAATCCGGCCGGCGATTTTGGCCAGGGTCTTGGTGGGCCCGATGCCGATGGAAACGGGAATGCCGGTGCAGCGACTCACCCTCCGCCGAATCTCTCGGCCATATGCCTCCGGTGTTTTTCCATGCATTTCATAAAGATGGAGAAAGGCCTCATCGATGGAATAGACCTCCACCTCAGGTTCAAGCCGGTGCAGCACCGCCATCACCCGCCGGGAAAGATCGCCGTAAAGGGCGTAATTGGATGAAAAAACCGCCACGTCATGCTTTGCCAGCAGCTCTCGACACTTGAAGAAAGGGGTGCCCATGGCAATGCCGAGGGCCTTGGCCTCATTGGAACGGGATATGATGCAGCCGTCATTATTGGACAGCACCACCACCGGCCTGCCGTTCAGGCCCGGCTGAAAAAGTCGTTCACAGGAAACATAAAAATTATTGCAGTCAACCAGGGCGAAATATTTTTTCATGGCATCCTACAGGCGATGAATGGCGCAGGTGACCACGCCCCAGATTTCCAGCTCCATGCTCCGATCTATTTCCGTATCCGGATACAGGGGATTTTCCGCCCGCAGAAGGCAGGAGTCCGCGGTTTTCACCAGCCGTTTAACGGTCAGTTCGCCGTCCAGAATGGCGATGACGATTCTGCCGCCGGCAGGCTCCAAGGAACGGTCGACAATGAGAATATCATCATGATTGATGCCGGCGCCGATCATCGAATCGCCCGCCACCCGAACAAAAAAGGTGGCGGCCGGATTGGCGATCAGATATTCGTTCAAATCAAGCTCCCGGTCGATATAATCATCGGCCGGGGAGGGAAAACCGGCCGAAACGTTGCTCAGGAAGAGCGGCCGCAGCACCCGGTTTTTTTTTTTCAAAACGGTAGATGCCGGCAATGGCGGCAGAGGGTCGGAGGGATGTCATGGGTGATTCCTTCAGGGAGTTCTTCATTAGTGAAATTATGGTGCGACGCCGGAGGTTGTGAATTTTCATGATACCTCATTTCAGAAAATAACAGAGGGACTTTTGTCGGTCAACCGGCTTATAATGAGGCACGCCCGACACCCAAACCAGGAGGAAGCGATGCAGAAAACGATCATGACGGCTCTTGCCCTGTTTTTGCTGGCCGGTTCTCCGGCCATGGCGGAAGAGGAATTCATTTCCACCCTGCAGGACCAGCAGGGCATATCCCTCACCATTTACAACCAGGATCTGGCGCTGGTCAAGGACCGCCGCACCATCACCCTGCCGGAAGGCCGCCATGCCCTGGCCTTCAAGGAGGTAAGCGGCAGGATCAGGCCGGAAACCGCCCTGCTCAGCGGTCGCGAGCTTTCGGTACTGGAACAGAATTTTGAATTTGATCTGCTCACTCCGGAAACGCTGCTTGCAAAATATGTGGGCCGCGAGGTAACGGTGATCAGAACCCATCCGACCACCGGCGAGGAAAGCAGCGAAAAAGCGAAGGTGTTGAGCGCCGGCAACGGCATTGTGCTGCAACTGGGCGATCACATCGAAACCGGCATTCCCGGCCGCCTTGTTTTTGCCCATGTCCCGGAAAACCTGCGGGACCGGCCGACCCTGACCATGCTGGCCGACAGCAAATCCGCCCGTCCCCAGCAGGTGGAGCTCAGTTATCTCACCTCCGGCCTCGGCTGGCAGGCCGACTATGTCGCCGAACTGAACCCGGATGACACCGGACTTGACATCAACGGCTGGGTCACCTTGACCAATGAAAGCGGGGCAAGCTATAACAACGCCGACCTGCAGCTGGTGGCCGGAGACGTGCACCAGGCTCCCCCCGAACAGACGGACCGCAGGCGTTATCTGGAAAAGGCCATGGTCCAGTCAGCGGAAATGGATGGGGGCATGGTTGAGGAGCAGATGTTTGAATACCATCTCTACAGCCTGGAACGGCCGACAACCATCAAGGACAATCAAACCAAACAGGTCGCCCTGCTGCAGGCAACGGGCGTTCCCTGCAAAAAAGAACTCCTCCTGCAGGGCAACGACTTTTATTACAGCAGCCAGGCCGGGGACATAGAACGCAATCTGCAAGTCGGCGTTTTTCTCGAGGCCGTCAACAGCAAGAAAAACAATCTCGGCCGGCCGCTGCCCAGGGGCGTGATGCGGGTTTACAAAAAAGACTCCCGGGACCGGCTGCAGTTTATCGGCGAGGATCGCATCGACCACACCCCGGAAAATGAAACAATCCGCCTGAAACTGGGCGATTCCTTTGATGTGACGGGTCGCAAAAAACAGATGGAATTCAGGAAAGTCGCCGGTTTTTCCCGCTATAATTACGTTTATGAAAGCAGCTATGAAATCGAACTGAAAAACGGCAAAAAAGAGGAGGCCGTGGTCAAGGTCGTCGAGCCCATTCCGGGGGACTGGGAGATGCTTGCCGAATCACTGCCCCACGAAAAGGCGACAAGCAATACGGCGGTCTGGCAGATGGCGGTGCCGGGACTCGGCAAAAAAACCTTGAGCTACACGGTCAGGGTCAAATTCTGACGGACTCATCCGGCATTTTTTCACCCCGGAGCACGGAAAGCGGTGCGAAATATTTTTGGCGCCATAAACGCCGCGTGTTCCGTGGTCAATTTCACGTTGCGCCCCGTCTCGTCTTCGGCTTTTTGCGCAATCCGTCCAGCAGGTGCATAACAGCCAGGAAAGGATGATAAAAAATCATGCGTGGCCCCACAAAGCGCATGACCTGCCGGATCTTTTCCCGCATGGCCGGCTTGTAGCAGTGCACCGCGCAGTTGCCGCAGGTGGTTTTGCCTTCCTGAAACGGGCACTTCCGCAAACGCTTCCGGGCATAGTCGAGCAGCTCCCGGCAGTCCGCGCAGAGTTCCGTCCTCCCGCCATGACGGCGGCGGCAATAGATCCGGATCATGGCGGCAATGGTGTCAGCCTCTCTCTGCATGCGCTTGGACGTGAACATGGGTGCAAGAAATAACAGACAAAGGCTATCGACGTCAAGGGGCCGTGACGACCTCGAGCGCGGCCGCGAAATTGAGTTGCAAATTGTCGTGTGCCGTGCTAAAAAAACAGTTTCACCTTTAGCCGTACATTGCACGTGCCCGTAGCTCAGCTGGATAGAGCACCGGCCTTCTAAGCCGTAGGTCACAGGTTCGAATCCTGTCGGGCGCACCAAGAATTTCATAAGCCCCTCACTCCATGGGAATCAGGGGCTTTTTTTGATATTTGTTTTTCCTCCCTTGTGTTCTTTTGCCCGGCAACTTTTTTCCCCCATTTTCCCTCCGGGCCAACAGGAAAGTATGAAAATCGACATTACCCAGGCACCACCGACCGATATCTTCCGGGATCGCCCGAAACACCTCTGGATCTGCATTGCCCTCCTGTTCCTGGCTGCTTGCGGGATGCTGCTCATCCTGTACGTCATATTCGCCGACGCGCCGCAGAGCGACACTTTGGAAACCACGGCCCTGTCCCTTTTTGTCGGGCCGGCGCTGATTTTTGTTTATTTCGGCGAGAAGCTCAAGGCGTACAAAAAACCGGGCCCGGAACAAAAAAAAGAATTGGCCGCTCTCGGCCGGAAACATGCCGTGATCTCCACCTACTGCGCGCTGGTGGCCGAGGAAGGCCGGGATCCGATTTTTGCCGAATACGAGGCCTGCAAGGACTGGGCGGAAGACCTGAGCCACAAGCAAAAACAGGCGGAGTGAACGGGACCCGCCTGCGGAGCAGGGATTAAATGATCGTGTCCTTGCAGAAATTCTCTTTTTTCGGAAATCAGCATTTTCTTTTCAGTTGACAAAGCAGATTGAAACAATGTAGTCATTTTGTATAGGAATTTGCCCGCCGACGTGCAGGAAATGACCTTTTCCCCAGGTGAACAAAATGACTGATCATCTGTCCGCATCACGCATCAATCATGCAACGCTCCTCGTCTGGTTCTTCATTTTTGTCATTATTTTGCCCACCCCTCCTTTGTTTGCGGAAACACTCGCTGCCGGGCAAGAAAATGCCGATCAAAGGCCCGCGTCGACCACCCAAGAAACCCCGCAGCAGGCACCCTGTTGCATTATCGTGCCGGACGGGCAACTGATCAGCCAACCGATCCGCGTCTTTGTCCCCGGACAAAAGATAACCTTTGCCCACAATCCAAATCTCTGCCTTATTCGGATCGGCAATGACTGGGAATATGTTCCCGGCCACGAAAGCCAATGTTTCGGCGGCCTGCGCACCCCCTTTGAGGTGGCTGCGGACCAGCAATGGCGGGTCGAGACGGATGAAAAAAATCCCCTCACCCTGAACGGCACCACGCTGCTGTTTGCTCTCGGCGACCTGACGGTTTCGAATTTTCGCTCCGGCATCCGCGTCCTGCCGGTCCTGCGCTGGAGAGGGGAGACGGGCGGAGAAACCGGATCGGTTCCCCAAATCACCCGGCCCGCGACGGGAAATAATTTCATAGCCGTCAATGACCGGCAGATCTATCTGGTCAACCGCATCGGCACCACGGTGTGGACACTGGGCATCCTGGGCATCATGATCTTCCTGCTGCATCTGATGACAAGAAAAAACCCAGGCGGCCTGCTCAGCCTGATAACCGCCGCCAACGGGGCGCTGTCCGTCTCGCTTACCCAGGTGGCCCTGTGGACCATGGCGGTGGGCGGCATTGTCCTCGGTTACGGTTTCATGCGTCTCAAGGTTCCGAATATCCCCGACAGCCTGCTGCTGTTGATGGGCTTTTCCGTGCTCACGGCCTCGGTCGGCCAGTGGCAGACGCAACGGTTGGTTTCGCCGGAAAGAGGCGGGTTAATCATTCCTGCCGACGGCAGGCGGCAGGCGCAACGACAGACCGGGCCGACAAAGGCATCCTGGAGCGATCTGGTGATGAACCTGACGCCGACAGGGCCGCAGCCTTCCCTGGCCAAGGCGCAGATGCTCTTCTGGACGATCATCTCCATCATTCTCTTTGTCGTCAAGTCGATACTGGACGGCATCATCTGGGACGTCCCCACCCAGCTGGTCCTGCTCATGGGCATCAGCCAGGGCAGCTATCTCACCCTCAAACAGATCGCGGGTACCGAAAAAAGACAGTAAACCGCTCCGGGATCACATGACGCCGCCCCCCGCCAACAGGGAACGAAATGCCGCGGGGAGGGGAGCAAAAAAGGACAATGGCCGGCCGTCGGCCGGGTGGGTGAGGGACAGGGATTCGGCATGGAGGGCCTGGCGATTCATGCGCAACCGCTGATGGTCGCTTGCGGTCAGACAATCCTTTTGAAAACGAAGAAAGAGCTGCTCATCCACGCCGTAAAGCTTGTCGCCCACCACAGGGAAACCGAGACCGCACAGGGTCGCCCGAATCTGATGGCAGCGGCCGGTGAGCGGCAGGGCCTCCAGGAAGCTGATGCCGTTTTCATAATGGAGCCGGCGGAAAGAGGTGCGGCACGCTGCCGCCCCGACCGGAACCGCCTCCGCCCCTTGCCTTGGATAAAAACGAACCTTTTTACGAACGGCGCTGAACGGGTCAAGGTCCAGCCACCCTTCCGCCTGCAGCGGCGACTGCGGAAATTCCCCCTCCACCACCACCCGATAGCGCTTCAGGACAAGATGATCGGCAAACTGCCGGCAGCATCGGCGTGCCGCTTTTTTGTTTTTTGCCACCAGAACAATGCCGGATGTTTCCCGATCAAGACGGTTTACCAGTGACGGATTGGCCAGGCCGTATTGCTCCTTCAGCAGGGCCCAGAGGGTATGACGAAAAAAACGTCCGCCCGGATGGCAGGGCAGGGGCGCCGGTTTATCCACCGCCAGCAGATCGTCATCTTCATAAAGGACGGTAAATCGCCGTTCAACCCAGGGTTCCTCAAGTTCCGGCATGAGATAGCAAAGCCGGTCACCGGCGGCGAGTTGCGCCGTGGGCAAGGCGGGGCCCGCTTCATTAAGCAGAAAACGACCTGCCTCCAGCTCCCGCAGCCACTCTTCCCGACTGCGATAAGTGAAACGGCGGGCGACAAAATCAAGCAGACTGCACCCGGCAAATTCCGGTTTGACGCATACGGCGGTTTTTCTCTTCATCAGAAGTCCAGCGCTGTCATCACAGCATAAATTTAATCAGGTTGCCTGAAAAACGCCGGGCAAAACATCGTAATAATCCCGGCGATGATGTAGAATGGCGGCCGTTCATTTTACACAGCAAAAATTATTGCAACAGGACAGGTGAAAATCATGAAACTCTGGGTGACCCCGAAAGGCGACCGATGGCTCTGCGACCATTGCCAAAAACAATACGAAAAGCAAATCAAGGAAGAGGGCTGGCGGGTAGCCTTCGAAAAATGGGAACCCATGCTGCGCTGCTCGGAGTGCGGCCACGGCGATCTGGCGATCCTTGATTAAGATCATTTGCGAGAATCGTTTCCCCCATGCTGAAAGTCCGTAACCTGTGCATCCATCCGCCGCTCCTGCTGGCGCCCATGGCCGGCATCACCCATTCCGCCTTCAGATGCCTGCTCCTGCAGCTGGGAGGAGTCGGGCTCCTTTCCACCGAGATGCTGTCCGCCAAAAGGCTGCCCCAGGAAAATGCCGCGATTTCCCCCTTTCTGATCAGCACCGAGGCGGAGCACCCGCTTTCCTATCAGCTGCTGGTGGCCGACAAAAACCAACTTGCCCCGGCCATTGACCGGGTGCACCAATTGGGCGGCGATGCAATCGATTTGAATCTGGGCTGTCCCGCCCCGCAAGTCCGGCAATTCGGCGGCGGCAGCAAACTTGTGGATGACGCCGCGCATCTGCGGGCACTGGTGGCAGAGGCACGATCACGCACCGAACTGCCCCTGACCGCCAAGATCAGACTGGGTGAGGAGCTTGATGAAACACGGCTGAACAATCTCTGCCTGATGCTCGAAGGTGAGGGAATTGACCTGCTGACGGTGCATGCCCGGCTGCGGAAAGAACCCTTCAGTCGCCGGCCGCGCTGGGAATGGGTGGGCAAGGTGAAAAACCGGCTTTCCATCCCGGTGGTGGCCAATGGCGGAATTTTCAATGTCAACGACGCTCGCCGCTGCCTGGCTCTTTCCGGGGCGGACGGGCTGATGCTCGGCCGGGGCGCGGTGGTCCGTCCCTGGCTGTTTCAAGAGCTTGCCGCAGAGCTGTATGGAACGAATCCGCCGCCCGTCATTGATCGCGCCGTCATCTATTTTTCCTTTATTCAGCAGCTGGAAGCGCGTTTCCGGCCGGAACGACGGCTTGGCCGACTGAAGGAATTCACCCACTATTTCAGCAAGACCTACCCGTTCGGACTGCGGCTTGCCTCGGCTGTTCAGTCAAGCCATTCAGTGGCGGAAGCCCGGGAACGGGCAACCGATTTCTTCCGCCGGAGCCATGATCAGCCCGTATTGACCGCATGAAAGAAGGCCGCCGCCTTCCGCCGTTTACGCATCGGGTAAATCAATGGCGCAGGAGGCGAGATTGACGGTGCCGCCCGCGGCAATCCCCTGATAGACCCGCCAGAACTTATCATACAAGGCGTTCCTGGGCCGTGGCCCGTCCTGCTTCATGAAACGGCGGGCGGCGCGGGGGCCGCCATTGTAGACCGCGTAGGTTGCGCGGATGCCGTTATTCATATCCTCGCTCTTTTCCGTCGCTTCAAAACCGTATTTCTTCAGATAGCGCATGAGAATCTGCGCCCCGGCCCGGGTATTGTATCCCACCTCCCAGCGCAGCCGTTCCACATCATAAAAGCCGCGCCAGACATTCTGGTTGATCTGCATCAGGCCGACACTGCCGGCCTTTGACTTCAGGAAGGAAATCTCGCCGTCCCGGCGCACATACTGTCGCCAGCAGCTTTCGATCAATGCCGTTGCCGGCAGCAGATGTTGAAAAACCGCCTCATAGCGGGAATCGAGGTTGTTGCTCCTCAGTTCATCGTCGGCAACGGCGGTAATGAGCTGTTCCATCAACTGCTGGTATTTCAACAAATCATCCAGATCAGGCACCCAGCGATCAAGCTGTTTATGCAAATCCGCGTCAGCGGCACAGGCCTCGGGAAAGAAAATATTCCAAAACATCCGGCTGCGGGGCGCAGGCATCGTCTCCGGTTCCGACTGCGGCGCCGGTTCCGGCTCAGGGGCAAAATTGAATAAATCCCGCAACATGGGATCCACATCCCAGTCAAACTGCAAAGGATCCTCCCCCTCGGTCGGCTGCAGGGTTCGCGCCCAGCGGCGCAATCCCTCGCTGCTGATCCGCATGCCCAGCTCCGGCGCCGCTTTATCAAGCGCAACAAGGGCGTCGCCGGCATTGACGAATGTCACATAGCGCAAAGGCTGTTCCTGGACCAGACCGCGCTCCTCGGCATGCTCGATGATGATGCGCAACTCCTGCCAGGCCTCGATAAACAGCGCCCGCAGGGGATCGCCCGGCTCCACCGGCACATCCCCGGTCAAAATGGGCAAGAGCTGGTAACGGCTGCTGATGAGAAGATCAAACAACTCCTCGCGCATCCCGGCATCAACAAAATCAGCGGCGGCATTCTTGACGACAAAAACAAGGAAGGCGTCCCAGGGCTCCATCACCTTTTGAAATGCCTCGATTTCCTCGGGAACGAGCGGAGTTTCTTCCGGAAGCCGGGCTGTTGCGGCCGGAGGGTTATCGTCAACCGTCAACAGCAGCGGCACCACAATACCAAACGAATCGATGCGGACGGCACCGACTCTCAATGTGCGAAGCACGGACTCCAGCTGTTCCGCTTCAGTTTCAGAGGAACAGGCCCGCAAAATGCCGACAATTTCCTGCTGGGGCAGGGAGAGATCCAGGGAAAATTTTTCCAGGCGGGGATGGAGGAATTTCTTTACCAAATCCCAGACAAAGCCGGTGATTGCCGGCGTTTTCCCCTCATCGTCATAGATGGTTGAATCCAGGATGCGATAGCGCAAATGCCAATCTTTGTCCATATAAGGGCTGAGCGTCAAGTCAATGGAACCACTCCATTGCACGGCAAGCGGCAGCATCCCGAGAAACTTGAAGCCCAAACCGGCACGACCATGGCAGGTGAAATGCGGGCTCCCGTTCTTTATAAAAAACTGGATGCGTTCGGAATGGAGAAAGCGGAATGGCCCTTCCTGATAAAGCACGACGGGCTGCCCTTCCTTTTGGTCCAGATGGCGGACAAGGGCGCGCTTCAGCAGCGAGGTGCGCAGCGTCAGCGGGAGTTCAAGGGTGGCAGCCGCAACCGGCGGCGGGTCGGCGAGCAGGCAGAGCAGCAGTGTCAAAAATATCGGCAAGTGGCGCATAGGCATGCAGGGTTAAAGAAAAATCGAGGAACCGTTACAAAAGAACGCAACTCTTCTTTATAATTATTTCGTTCCGGCTTCAAAATTATGGCTGCGGAAAAACTAAAATTTACCCCGGAGAGCAAAAAACTCATGAGCAAACCGCTGTCCGCAACAAAAAAACGGCTCTGAGGTCTCTGCGCGCTCCATGGTGAAAAAAAGATTTTTTACGAGTTCATCAAAATTCATCAAACCCACAATTCATCCTGATGTCAATCAGGATTTCCGCCCGTCAAAACGGCGAAAAGAAAAAATACATTTCCACATGGTATTCTTTTTGCTGATTTTCAACGCAACCGGACAAAAAGAAGAATATCCTGTTTTTATTTGAAAAACGGCTCAAAATATTTGTTTCAGCCGAAAAGCTGTGCTATTGATAGAAATGAAGAATCATTTCCGACGGTTCGGCACAAACAGCCGTCCCCGTCGGTTTCGATTGCCCAACTCGATAAATTCATGTGTTGCTCCGGTTTAATTGGAAATTTTACGAATCCAACGATGGAAAGACCCCATGAAAAAATCAGCGTCACGTCCTGACCGCAGCGGAGATATCCGAAAATTCCGCCCATGCCGGTTCGTCGCAGCCGTCATCATTCTTTTGTGCGGCCTGTCATACACTCCGGCCTTCGCCGCCATGATGGCCAGCGCAAAATCCACGGCAGTCTGCCAAAACATGGCCCCTTCCCTGGAATCGCATCTTGCCCGACTCGGTATCGATTTCGGCAATCCGATTTATGTCCGCATCTTTAAACAGTCGAACGAACTGGAATTATGGGTGCAGGACGAAGACCATTACAAACTGTTTAAAACATATGAGATATGCGCTTTTTCCGGTGATCTTGGGCCGAAACTGCGGGAAGGGGACCGACAAAGTCCGGAAGGTTTTTATTCCGTCACGGAAGACCGGCTCAATCCGTTCAGCCGCTTTCATCTTTCATTTGACATCGGTTTCCCCAATGAATACGACAAGGCCCTGGGCCGTTCCGGCAGTGCCCTGATGGTGCACGGCGACTGCGTTTCAGTCGGCTGCTTTGCCATGACCAACGGACAGATGGAAGAAATATACACCCTGGCCGAGGCAGCGCTGAAAAACGGCCAGCGCTCTTTCAATGTCGATGTTTTCCCATTCAGAATGACGGCGGAAAATATGGCGCTTTACAAACGTTCGCCGTGGATGAAATTCTGGACAAACCTGAAAGAGGGGTATGATCTTTTTGAAAGAACATTCATCCCCCCTGTTGCCGTGGTCAAAAACAAAAGATATGTTTTTGAACAGCCGTATGGCGAAACGGCCAAAAATCACCGATCCCGCGAGCCGTTTTCAATAAATTAAAAATCCGGTCAGAACCAGCAGCGCTCTTCACCGATCACCTTATAGAGGATTGACGGCAATTCACCGGGCAATTGATAATCTTTTTCCGGATCCTCCGCAAAAAGCGGCTGCGCCCGACTGTCCACTTCCTTCCAGCTCATTTCCGCCTTTGCGGCGGCGACCGTTTCAAAAAGAAACCAGTTATACAGATTGTTGATCCTCGTCTTGCCGGCCCCCAGACTGCCGAGGACATCAATTGTCCCGCAGAAGGTGCGGGTGAGATCCGCGTAGATGTTGACGCCGCCGCAGGCCCCTATGCTGAGAAAACGAATTTTGCCGGCCATGTTTTCCTTCTTGATCCGGCCGGTTTCCAGAAGTTTCTGCAGCGGGTCGAGAATATGCTCATTGAGCCAGTAGCTGTGTCCCCGGTGGGCAAACATCTCATGCCCCTCCTTTATAAACTGTTCAAGCAGAATCTGCTGATTCTCCGGATTGCGGTAAACACTGATGCTGTGGGAAATCTCAACCGTTCCGGCATATTTGAAAAAATCAACCACGATCTCATTGTGCTTCAGAAACGAAAACAATTTCCCCATGCCGCCGCTTTTTTTCCCGCCGACATCGCGCAGAATATCCCGCAGCGCCTCATTGGCCATGGGTGAATCGAATTCCGGCTGAAAACGAAGGCTTGGTCTGGGACGATAGCCTTTATCGAGTAAAAATCCGCAATTTGCGACAAAAGACCCGTGCCCGTCATCATCCCCGTGAAAAACCGACAAACTGCTCAACACCCCGTCTTGTCGCCATTGGTCAAAAGGCGTTTGCCGAAATTTTGCCAGATTGACCGGCGCATGCCCCCGCAGCGCGGCAACAATTCGTTCCGTATTTTCCTGCCCAAGTATTTTCGGCTGCTCTTCCAGGAAATACTGCAGGATGGTGCGCACCTGCTTGGCAAAAATATTTTCATCCGCGGCCTTGGCCAGCATTTTATCGATGATGAAATTGCGGGCGCCGGGCAGAATTGCGGCAAGAAGCTTTTCAAAAGTGGCGGCAAAAAGCACCAGGCTGTTTTCATCCTGAAAGGCCGAAGCGGCGACCAGTTCAAGAATTTCTTCCTGTCCGGCCAGGTCGGAAGGAAAAAAGACCCCGAGTCTTCCTTTCAGGGAAAGACCTGAAACGAAATTGGCGACAAAAATATTTTCCGGATCAACACCCTGCAGAAAGGTCAGCAGCCGGCCCCCGGACAGGACCGCGATTCTCTTTTGCAGTTCCGGGATAAGGATCAAACGGAAGGAGCTGTCGTAAAGAACCGACACCCTGGTCATCAACGCATAAATGTTTGCGGTGGAGAGCTGGGTGGCCGCATACTTGCGGGAAAAGGCGGTCGCGTCCCGCAGCACGTAAATCACCGACCCCTTGTCTCTTTTTTGCAACGCCAGGGAAAAGGCCGGAAAAAATTTCACCCTGGCTCCGCCGGGCAACCGATAAAAAAGCGACGATAATTTCTCAAAAGAAGAGGAGCGGAGTTCCCCCTCGGAAATTTCATCGCCGTTCCGGTTGCAGACCGAATGAAAATCATTGATCATACGAACGAAATGATCGGAAGCATGAAAAAAGGCCTGAAGCAGTATCTTTTTTTCAGCGGATGCAAGCTGCGAATAGGCACTGTCGCGATCAGCCGGAGTCAGGACAAAATAACCGGTGAGCCAGGCATGGGCGGCGGCAGGGGTCATGTCCGGCAGGCTGAGCAGCGCCCGGACATTGGCGATGTCATTCTCCCCGATTCCCAGGATGTCATCCATCAGCGTGAGGGCCTGCTGCGCGGTAATGCCGTCAATCTTATTGCCCGCCTCCGCCGCCCAGCAGCGCTGATCGGACATTTCGGCAAGCCGCGCAAGCCCCTGAGCAATGGATGCATCCGTCTGCCCCTCCGTCTCAAAAAAAGCCTTGGCCGCCCAACGCGCCGCATCGCGCAGGGTGCCGAGAGCGGCAAGACCGGACAGCGCCTGCTCCCGGCCTATCCCCGGGACGAGAAAAAGGCTGGTGGCGGACCAGACAGTGGTGTAGCCCAGCTCCCTGATCTCCGGCAGAACGGATAAGGCCATGGCGACCGTCACCCCATCAAGGGCGCAGAACTGCTCAAATAGCAGCAAGTGATCATAGCCCAGCGCATCTTCCTTGATATGGGGAAGCAGGCGCAATGCCTCGGCCGGGGTCATGTCCGGCAGGCCGCACAAAGCCCGGAAGACCCGCATGCTGGTGTAGTCCATATTTTCAACGATACCTTTTCCGGCATCGACCTGATCGGCGCGTATCCCCGGCAGATGGCCGAGGATCTCCATTGTCCGGTTCACCGGGCCGCCGCCCGCATGCGGCATGCCGGGGAAAATCATGCCGGAAACCGACATAACCAACAAAAAAACAAATAATTTTTTCATGATTTCAACTTTGCAAGTGCGCCGAGGAGTGCAAAAAGACGGGTCAGGGAAGAAGAAATAATCGGCATTTTCCTAACTTTTTAGTCTGACATATTTCAGAAATAATTCAAGCTGATTCCCTGCCGTTGAAAGAGAAAAAGGCGCCCACCCTTGCCGCGCGGCAATTTGCCGCATTTCTTTTTCGGCAAAAAGACTTTAAGAAGCCGACAACAGTAATTTTTTGCAAAAAGGAGAGGGTGAAAATGATTGAACGCAGAAAAAACCAACGATTCAAGTTGCAGAACGGTAATTTTGTCATTCATGCAAAAAATATCGGCAAAATAGAAGATATCAGCCTCGGCGGGTTCCGCTGTTCATGCATAAATGAAGACTATGTGCCGGAACCAGGGGGAAGCATTGAAATTCGCTGTCTGGGGCATCATGCCGCAGCGTTGAGCGACGTGAACATTCGTATCCTGCAAAGCGAACGAAGCGCCGGGGAATCCATTTTCAATGTTTTTGTACGGAAATGCCATATTGCTTTTGAAAAACTATCTGAAGAACAAAACGAAAAACTGATAAACTTTATTTCCACCAAGGCGGCAAGTCTGGCATAAGGCATGCTCGCAATGAAGGAGCCCGCCCTTCTCCTTTGACCTGTCACTGCATGGGGCAACCAATCGCTTTGCCATTTTCTCCTTTCCTTCCCCACTTTTTCCAAGAAAACACGAGCCAGCAGCACCTTCATGCATGCCTCTCAGCACTTATCCGGCTGCGCCGGAGAAGGCAGGAACGCCGAAAGACCAACGGCAAGGAGGGCAAGAACCGCGGCAAGAAAAAAGCTGCCGGAAAAACTGCCGGTTCTTTCCGCCAGCACCCCGGCCAAATAGGGTCCGGAAATCTGGCCGAGGCCGAAAACAAAGGTGATGAAGCCGAAAACGGAAACCGCCCGCCGCGGTCCGACATAATCCCCGATCAGGGCCGCCATGATCGACGGGATGCTCCAGGCCACGATGCCGAAGCAACCAATGGAAAGATACAAGGCAAGACCGGGCAAATTAACCGCGACCATGAGATAGGCAAGGGCCTGGATGGAAAAAACCACCATCAATGCCGCCTTCCGGCTGAACCTGTCGGAAAAAACACCAAATACCGGCCCGGAAAAAAGACTCAAAAAGCCGACCCATGACCAGAAACCGCCGGCCGCGCTTTCGGAAAATCCCCGCTCCTGCACCAGCGCCGTGACAATAAAAGTCACATATATTACGTAAGTAAAGCCGAAAAGAAAATAAATAGCGGCGCAGTGATACAGGGTGCGCGACGTGGCCGGTTTGGTTGCAAAAGATGAGCGCGGACGGCCGCCGCCCAAAACAGCATCGGCACCCACCGGCTCCAGCCCGAGATCCTGCGGTCTGTTGCGCAGCATGAGATAACAGATAAGGGAAATCAGGATGACAACGGTTCCCAGGATAAACCAGCTGAACCGCCAGCCGTCGGCGCCGCCGGTGTTTAACCAGGGCACAAGCCGACCGGAGATGATAATGGCAAAACCGCTGCCGATGACGACAAACCCCGCGGCCCTGCCCCGTTTACGGCTGGTGAACCAAGCGGAAACAAGCCCCATCATCGGCACATTGGACATGCCGCTCCCCATGCCGGTAAAGGTGTAAAGAACCATGATCGCCAACAGCCCGTGACTGGCGCCGATCACGATCATGGAAAGACCGGCCAGCAATAGCGCCCCGGTAATGACTTTCCGCGCCCCAAAACGCGCCGTCACCTTGCCGCAGACAAGAACGGCAACCAGATAGCCGATGAAGTTCGCCGTGCTGATGAGTCCCATCTGCGAGTAGGACAAGGACAACGACCGGCCCATGGAAGGCAGCAGCATGCCCAGGGCAAACCGGCCGAACCCAAGCCCGGCAAGGACGCAGAAAGTCCCGGCCGCCACGATGAACCAACCGTAATGCATGCTGTTTCTTTTGTTGGAGAAATCAGGCGGGTTCATAAACGATGTGGAGATGTGATGAGCAACGGATTTCTCAAATCGCTTCGTGGCGCAGATTGATAAAACTGATCTGGTCGTTCAGGGTCCAGAAATCATAGATATAGCCAAACCCGAACAGTCCTCCGGTGAACAGATAGATCAGGCCGGTGAACCATTTCCCCAGATAAAGGCGGTGAATGCCGAACAAACCGAGGAAGGTGAGAAGAATCCAGGCAACCGTATAATCGATTTTTCCCTCCTTGAAGCGGAGATCCGCCTGCCGGTCCATGGCGGGAATGAGAAACAGGTCAATCAGCCAGCCGATGCCCAAAAGCCCCAGGGTGAAGAAGTAGATGGTGCCGGAAATGGGCTTCCCGTAATAAAAGCGATGGGAGCCGGTAAAACCGAATATCCACAAAATATAGCCGATGGTCTTGCTGTGGGTATCGCTTTGCAGGGTCATACTGAGCCTCTTGGCTGAACTTTTTTCCCCAAAGGGGACTCTCACAAAATGAGACAATATCTTTTTTTTGCCGAAAACCCAAGCAGCAAAAGCTGCGGGAGGAACATTTTATGCGCGGACAGTCACTTCTTTTGCCGTTTTTTCTTTTTCTTTCACTTTTTTTTACAGGTGCGCTTATGGCTGATGAACCATGGAAAGCAAATCCCATCAACAAAGAGGATCTGAAAACCCGTCTCACCCCTCTCCAGTACAAGGTCACTCAGCAGGAAGGCACGGAGCCGCCATTCCGCAACGAATACTGGGATAACAAAAAGGAGGGTATCTATGTCGATATCGTCTCCGGCGAGCCCCTTTTCAGCTCGCGGGACAAATTCGATTCCGGGACCGGCTGGCCGAGCTTCTCCGCCCCTCTGGAACCGGACAACATCGTCGAAAAAAAAGATTCCGGCCTCTTCATGCAACGTACCGAGGTGCGCAGCAAACACGCCGACTCCCATCTGGGCCATGTGTTTGACGACGGGCCTCCGCCCACCGGCAAACGCTATTGTCTCAACTCCGCCGCTCTCCGCTTTATCCCGGCGGAAAATCTGCCGGGAGAAAATTATGGTCGCTACCGGAACCTTTTTGCTGATTCTTCCGTTCTCACGGAAGATGGCACAGGCCGAACCGAAACCGCTCTGCTGGGCGCCGGCTGCTTCTGGGGAGTGGAAGAAATAATCCGCCGGATACCCGGAGTGATGACAACAACCGTGGGATACTCGGGCGGCACCATTCCAACGCCCACCTATCAGCAGGTTTCGCGCGGAACAACGGGGCATGCCGAGGTGGTGCGGATAGAATTTGACCCGGCCAAGGTGAGCTATGAAACCATTCTTGATTATTTTTTCCGGCTGCACGACCCCACCACCGTCAACCGCCAGCATAATGATGTCGGCAGCCAGTATCGCTCGGTGATTTTTTTTCATACCGAACAGCAGCGGCAAACGGCTGAACGTAAAAAAGAAGAGGTGAACCTTTCCGGCAAATGGCCCGATCCGGTGGTGACGGAAATATCACCCGCCGCTCCGTTTTATCCGGCGGAGGAATACCACCAGGATTATCTGCAGAAAAACCCTTCCGGTTACAGCTGCCATTTTTTGCGCGACTGATTCCCATCATTGCGGGAGAACGATTCCTCCACGCGAGGAGGAGCACTCTCCCGCAATACTTCTTGACACATTCTTTCCGCCATTATAAAAATAATCTCAGCCATAAAAAATCTCGCCCGATAAAAAAATGGGCGCATGAACACGATTTTTGCAACAATTCCCGAGGACAATTCCGCCCGTTTCCCTGTCCGCCCATCTCGCTTGTCTGCTTGACTTGCTGTTTGGCGTCAACTAAAATGTAATTTCTCTCCGGTTTTGCGGATGACCCCCCGTAACCTGAGGAATGGAAAAAAATGACAATCGCGTTTCCAAAGGAACGAGGTTACAACATTCACTTAACAGAAAAGGAGTAACAAAATGAAGAAATGGGCATCACTATGGATTTTACTTCTCGCAGGTTTCCTGGCCGGCTGCGCCATGCACGCGGGCGACACTAGCTTCACCCCGGTTGATCTCTCGGCAAAGCTTGCCCAGGGCTATCAACAGAAGGTGGACAATGCCGTGATCATCCTGGACGCCTCGACGTCCATGTATGACGTGGAGGCAGGGCAGCAGAAAGGCATTCAGGCAAAAAATGTCGTTCTGCACATGAATGAGACGATGCCGCCCTTAAACATCCAGGCCGGACTGCATGTTTTCGGCCCCACCGTGGGACCCAGTCTTGAAGACAGCAAACTCATCTACGGCATGTCCGCCTATGACAAACAGGCTCTGGCCGACGCCGTCAAGACCGTCAAGATCGGCGGGCTGACCCCGCTTGCGAAGCCGATCACCAAAAGCATCGACGACCTGAAAGACAGCCAGGGGAAAATTGCCGTCATCATCGTCAGCGACGGAGTGGACACCAACACAAAATCTCCGGTTGAGGCTGCTCAGAACCTGAAAACAGCCTATGGCGACAGGATCTGCATCTACACAATCCTTATCGGCAGCAGCCCGGCTGGAAAGAAAACCATGGAAGATATTGCCGCGGCGGGAAATTGCGGCTTTGCCACCACCGCAGCCGCTGTTGCAACCGGGGAAGGCATGGCTGATTTTGTCGAAAAAGTTTTCCTCGAGAAAAAAGAAATGCCTGTTGCGCCACGAGCTGTTGCTCCGCCGGTGCTGGAAAAAACCGTCACCATGGATCTGAAGGTCCTTTTTGATTTCGACAAGGCAACCATTCGTCCGTCAGCCCAAGACCGCCTGGCTGAGTTTGCCGCCTTCATGAGCAAATACCCCAACACCAGCGCCGTGCTGGAAGGCCATACCGACAACTACGGCTCCGAGACATACAACAACCGCCTTTCCCTGCAAAGAGCGGAAAGCGTCAAAAAATACATGGTGGAAAAATTCAACATTAACCCTGCCCGCCTTTCCACCCAGGGATATGGTTTTTCACGACCGATAGCAAGCAACAAAACCGATCAGGGACGCCAGGAAAATCGCCGGGTTGTCGCGGTTATTTCGGCCACGGCACAATACTGATACATTTTTTCGTATCCCTGACCTGAAACAAAAAAACCTGACGGGCCACCCGGCCTGTCAGGTTTTTTTTGTGAATTTATCAACACCGCCGGCTGTTATCCTTTTCGCCCGTTTTCCACGGGCAAGGAGGAAAGCGAAGGAGCCGCGCACGTCCCCCCGCAACCACACCCCGTACTCGTGTCGTTTTTGCCCATGACCTTCCTTATTTTCCGGCCGAAAGGCTTGATGGAAAGCAGGAGCAATATGACGACGGCGACCATCTTTGCCTCCACCGGCAGAACCTCGGCCGCCTGGCCGATGGCCGCCTTGGCCGACAAACCGAACTGAAGGTAGATAAAATCAAGCAGCAGACCGCAAATCACGCTGACCAGGCTGATTGACAGCAGATAGAGAGCCGTCGCTCTTTTGCCCAGGATGCCGAAAAGAACCGAAATGGAGGTGATATTCGTGGCCGGTCCCACCAGGAGAAAAACAAGGGCGGCGCCGGGACTCACTCCTTTCAGGATCATTGCCGCGGCAATCGGCGTGGAGGCTGTCGCGCAGATATACAAAGGGATGCCGACAAGCAGCATCAACAGCATTGACCGTAAGCCTCCGCCGAAATAAACGGCTATCAGATCATCCGGAACAAGGACGGTGATGAGTCCCGCGGCCAGCAGGCCGAGAAAAAACCAGCCTGCCAGATCGCCCCACAGTTCATCGTGGCTGTATTTCAGCGCCGCGCCCACCTTACGCCGCCAGGAGAGAGGGGGAGAATCGTCCTCGCCGCAGCAGGCTTCGTTTGCGCTGCCGCGGACCGGAGAGACATCGACCGGCGTCTGTTTCGGCGGATGCAACAGATTTTCGGCGATTCCGGCCACCATGGCGGAAACAAAGGCCGCAACCGGACGGGCAATGGTCATGATGGGGTCGAGCAATGCATAACTGATGGAGATGGAGTCCACTCCGGACTCAGGGGTGGAAATGAGAAACGCGGCAGTGGCTCCGTTATTTGCGCCCTGTTTTTTCAGGGTGGCGGCGGCCGGCAGCACGCCGCAGGAACAAAGCGGAATGGGAATGCCGAAAAGGGCGGCCTTGAATACCGGCAGAAATCTTCCCCGGCCCAGATGCCGGGCCACATAGGCCGGAGAAAGAAACATCTTCAGCAGCCCTCCCACCAACAGTCCGAAGAGAATATAGACGGATGATTCGACAAGCATGTGCCAGGTGGCCGTCAAAACCGACACAAGAAAAGAAATAAAATCCACAAATTGCCTCCTTGTAATGGTCAGACGAACTTCCGCCGGCCGTTTTACTCCCGGATATGCTCAAGCGCGAGCTGCGCGACTCTGCTCACATGATCATCGCTCAGCCGATAATATAAAATCGGCCCCTGCCTCCGGTTAACGACCAGCTTCAACTGGCGGAGAAAGCGGAGCTGATGGCTGACCGCAGATTCGGATATCTCCAGAAATGCGGCCAGATCGCAAACACACATTTCCGCCGCCATCAAGGCAAAAACTATCTTCAAACGGGTCGGGTCCGCCATTGCCTTAAAAAAGAGGGACAGATCCTCGATTTCATGGGCGGCGAGAATATCTTTTCGAGCGTTTGCAACCCGTTCTTCATGAATAACCCGAAGCCGGCAGCGATCTTCACTTTCCACCATAACTTCCCCTTAAGCAACATATGAGCATTTGCTCATATATAACAATTCAAGTTCTGATTGTCAAGTCGGGGAGGTGCCCCGCGGTTGCATGGCATCGATGATTTTTTCCCCCCGGATGAAACCTTTCGGCAAAAAACGACGTTATGTAAAAATGAGCCCGGTTCTTCTTTGTTGACCGGCAGAAAAGACAGCTCCATCGCTCAGCGGCAATTTGCCACATTTCTTTTTCCGCAAAAAAGCTTTTAATATGCCGCCAAAATCATTTTTTGGACCAAGAAGGTTTTTCTCGATTGAACAAAGGGAAAATCCGCGCTATTCACGCTGCCGAAGGGAAAGACAGTGAAACGAGATGAACACAATATGAACAGGATATTGCTGCTTCCGGCATGGATTGTCGTACTGCTTCTTTTTCCCTTGCCCGCGGCTTCTTCCGCTTTTGAAATATCTATTGACGTGGCACCCTACTTCCTCAACATCCAGAACGCCGAAGGGCAGGTGGTTACCGTCCACACCTCGATCGCCTATGAGGATGTCGCGGCCCATACGGTTTATCTGAACGGCGTCTCAATCTCCGACTGGAAGGCTGATGACCGGGGAAATTTCGTCGGCAAGTTTCAGATGGAAGAAATCAAGGCGCTCCCCCTCTATCACAATGATTACAACTCGCTTACCCTTGACGGCATAACGGTTGACGAGAAACCATTTTTCGGCCAGACCGACATTATGGTCATAAATGTCATCCCAACGGCCGACCAGGAATGATTTTTCTCATTGCCAAGGAGAAGCCCCGGCCATAGGCGGCCGTGGCGCCGCGAGCTTTACGGTTTTTGCTCCTCTTTCCCCTTTTTTTCCTCGCCGCAGACAAGAGAGATCAGCTTTGTGTTGAGGGTGCCTTCCATCGGGTGCCAGACCCAGCCGTTTTCGCTCAGGTTGGGCGAGGGGACTTGCTCCCCGTTCCGCCAGGACTTTGTCTCGCCGATCGCCCATTTTTTTTCCGCGCAATCAATCCAGAGCTGACGGATATCCTTGCCGTTTTCACTGGCCACCCCATCGTAGACCTCCTTGATGGAAGCGCTGACGGTGCGTATCGATGTCGGCGAATAATTATAGCTGCGGCCATCGGGCAGGTTTTCCAGCATCTCCCATTGCAGCACTTCTTCCGCGGCAAGCGGTTGCGCACCCAACAAAAGAAATAAAAAAGCGGTCGGCAACAGTTTGTTTTTTTTCATGTTTTTCTCCCTGGAAAAATTACGACAAAAAAAGACAACGGCAATGGCTGCCTCGGCTAAAGGACGCGACCATGCTCCGCGGCTGAGGCAAAGAGATATCCCATGCTTGACAGGGAACGCTCAAGCATGGCAAGGTGCTCCTTGTCGTCATCCACCAGCAGGAATCTGCCGGTGAAGGGCTCGGCGGAGATATCATGACGGCTCAAATTTATCATTTCCGACGCACAGTATCTTTTTCTCTGAAAGGGCGGGCGATACGTTCATTGCCGGTCCCGAACTCACAACATAGTAGCACATTGCTGTCGGTCCGGGCAAACTGTTCAGCATCATTGTCGCGACAGGATGAAACCCGGCGGAGATATCGTGGTTGCATTATGACAAACAATCGACACCAGCGGGCAGATTACGACTCCTGCTCGGCGGACTATGACAAACGTTACGCAGCCGGGCCAACCGGGGTAACGGAAATATTGCAAACCCTGGCCGCGAGAACCGGAGCGCGGACAATACTTGAAGCGGCATGCGGCACCGGCCACTGGCTTGCACAGCTTCAGGGCTGCCCGCAAAAATTCGGCCTTGATCTTTCCCAGGGCATGCTCCGTCAAGCCGGACAAAAAGGCGGCGGCCTGAACCTTGTCCGGGGCGATGCCGCCCGGATGCTGCTCAGGCCCGGCGGCGCTCTTGCCGTCATCGGCATGGATCCCCACCGCAACAGGGACCGCTGGTATGTCTACGATTACTTTACCGGAACCCATGAAACCGGTCTTGTGCGCTATCCTTCAACTGAAAATCTTGTCAGGGTCATGCGGGAGGAGGGTCTGGAGGGATGCACCCTGATGCAGGGCGCGACGCTTCATTATGATTTCAGGGGGGATGAGGTCTTTGCCGACCCCATTTTACACAAAAACGGGGTTTCGCAGCTCGCCCTGCTGCCGTTGGATGAATTTAGCGAAGGAATGAAACGGATCAGGCAGGCCATCGCCGCTGCCGGAAAAAAGGGCGAAAGGATTGTTTTTCCCGCCCATATCACCCTGCCGGCAGTGGTCGGTTTTGCGCCGCGCCTATAAAAAACTCACCAGCCAGGCCAGCAGGCATAATCCGGCTATGCCCAGAATGATGGGCTTTACCGTATGCCACATATTTTTTATCTCATCCGGAGATACCGTGGTTCTTTGTTTTCAGTTGCTCATGGCACGTTCCTCGTCAGCCGATTACTTTCCCGGCGCCTGCGGGCGTTGCTGTTTCTCAAGCAGGTCTTGGATCTCGGTCAGCCGCCTGCGGGCGCTGCCGGCGAATTCACTGTCCGGATGCTTGTCAATGATCTCCCGGTACAGCATGGAGGCATGGGGATAATTGGTTTGCAGCAGCTCAAGCTCAGCCGTTTCAAAGAGCTCTTTCGGGCTTGATCCGCATGCCGCCAGAAACAAAAAAACCAAAAAAACAATTTTCTTTATCATGATGAACGAAAAATGATACTCTTTTTTAGGGACACTTGAAACAGTGATGGGATTCTGAAAAACAATATCGCTTATGTCGCGGCATCATGCAACATAAAAAATTTTCATTTAGTCCTGCTTTTTTTGTGGTATTATAAAAAAAATTTTGCCGCCGCTTCGCTTACACCCGCAACTGGGATCGTTTTCACCATTCGTGCTCCCATCCCGATGAAAATCAACTTCCGATCCTGCTTATGAAAGAAATCCAGATCGCCGCGGAAAACCAGACCGTCATCAAGCTTATCCGCAAGATTGAAAAATTCAAGGAATTTGAATCCAAGGAACTGCTGGAGTTTTTGGAAGCGGGAAAATTGCGTGAATATCAACCCCGGGAAATAATCATCCAGGAAGGCGCTTCCGACTGCTGGCTTTATTTCCTCATTTCCGGAACCCTGGAAATCAGGAAAGGGGACCATACGATCGGCATGCTGCGGAGGTGCGGGGATATGTTCGGCGAAATGGGGATCATCGACGGCTCTCCCCGCTCCGCCACGATTATGGCCCATTCAAAATCACTGCTGGTCGGATTTGATGCGGAAGTTATCGAGCGGAAATTCAATTGCCGGGATATGAATTTCTGCTACATCATTTACCGTGCTTTTGCCGAAGTGCTGGCGGTTCGGCTCAGGGAAACCACGGAAAAAAACGTCAGGCTGCATAAAGAAAATCAGATCCTGAAAAGTTCAAAACCCGTTACCCAGGCTTTGACGCAAGGCTCGAAATCCCCCCAGGAACCGGCAAAACTCAAAACGGTTCTCATTGTCGATGGAATGGAGGCCACAAGAAAAATACTGCGTTCACTGCTGCGGGAGCTGAAATTCAAGGATATCCTTGAAGCCGTTGATGGAGAAAGCGCGCTGAAGACCCTGACGGTGCAGAAAATAGACATTATCATCGCTGATTTCAATCTGACCAAACTCTCAGGGCTTGATTTTATCGAAAAAATTCGTGCACTTCCCAACATGAAAACAACCCCCTTCATTTTCCTTCTGAATAACGCCGAGAAAAAAAAAGGTCAGTCGGTCCTGGAGGAAAATTTGTGCCATTGTCTGGTCAAACCGTACACGGCGAATATGCTTTACGAAAAACTCTTTGAAATCATGCAGGAATAACCGGGGGAGCCCCGGTTCACCGATTTTTGCGTCAAAACCCTTTTCCCCGTCACCAATAAAAAAGAGGGCCCGGCACATCTGCCGTCCCTCCTTTTTTCAGACCCACACCCCCGCCCGCAACAAATCAGGCCTTGTTCACACACCAGGCATGGGCATTTTGAAACAGGCGCAGCCAGGGAGAGGCCTGCAGCTCTTTTTTCATCTCGTACGGCAGCCAGTGGGCCTGCCAGGGGAGAAAGGTCCTCTCGGGATGGGGCATCATGGCGAGATGGCGGCCGTCCGGTGAACACAGCCCGGTGAGCCCTTCCGGTGACCCGTTCGGGTTGAAGGGGTAGGACTCGGTGGGTTGGCCGTTGTCGTCGACATAGGCCAGGGTTGCCATGCCTTTTTGCTTTACCTCATCCAGCATTGCCGCATCAGGGAAGACAAGTCTGCCCTCGCCGTGGTCAACGTGAATGCCGAAAACGAGATCCTCCATGCCCTGCAGCATGATGGCCTTGCTTTTCAGCACCTTCACCGTGGCCCAGCGCGATTCAAAACGCCCCGAGGTATTGCGCACAAAACGGGGCTGCCTTGCCGGATCAATGCCCTGCCGGGGGATCCAGCCGAGCAGACCGAAGAGCTGACAACCGTTGCAGATTCCAAGGGAAAAGGTGTCGGGCCGGTTGTAAAAATCGGTGAACATCCGACGCAGCCTGTCATTAAAGCGGATTGTGGCGGCCCAGCCCTTGGCGCTTTCCGGCACATCGGCATAGGAAAAACCGCCCACCGCGGCAAGCCCCCGGAACATATCAAGGGAAATGCGGCCGCTGAGCAGATCGGTCATGCTGACGTCCCACGGCTCAAAACCGGCGGCATAAAAGGCGGAGGACATTTCCCGGTCGGAATTACTGCCCTCGTCGCGGAGAATGGCCACCCTGGGCTTGGCGGTTCGGGCGAGAATTTCCGCGGGCGTCGCTGCCGGCACAAAGCTCAGATGATAGCGCGGGCCCCGGCGGTCAAAGATGGCGGCTTTTTCTTGTGCGGCGCAGCCCGGATCAACCTGCAGCAATTCAAGCTGATGGCTGGTTTCTTCCCATATCCCCCGGAGATCGCGCATATCCTCATCAAGCACCACCTCATGGTTGTAGGTGATGGTGATCTGCTTTGCTGCCGTTGTTTTCCCCAGTACGACAGCCGCAACCTCGCGACGGCTGAGTATTTCCCGCACCTCCGCCAGATCCGTTTCCCGGCACTCGAACACCAGGCCGAGCTCTTCGGAGAAAAGGGCTTCCAGGACACTGTGGCTGCCCGTCAGGTCAAGGGCCAGGCCGCAGTTGCCGGCAAAGGCCATTTCGAGCAGGGTGGTGATGAGTCCGCCGTCACTGCGGTCATGTCCGGCAAGGATCAGGCCGCGGGCCATGAGATCCTGCACCGCGTTAAAGGCCTTTTTCAAGGGCAGCGGGTCATCCATGTCCGGACACTCGTTGCCGAGCTGCTTCACCACCTGGGCCAGGGCGGAACCGCCGAGACGGTTTCGGCCGCCGGCCGGATCAATAAAACAAAGCACGCTTTCCCCCGGGGCTTTCAGGTCCGGAGTGGCCACCATGCCGATATCCTGCATGGCGGCATAAACCGAGATGACCAGCTCCCGGGGCGACTTCACCGTTTCCGCGCCAACCCTGGTTGCCATGGAAAGGCTGTCCTTGCCGCCGTCAACGGCGACACCCAGGGCGATCATGGCATGGCGCATGGCGTCCGCCGCGTCATAGAGGGCCGCGCCCTCGCCGGCAAGCTTCGACGCCCACATCCAGTTGGCCGAACATTTCACCCCGTCGAGCCCGTCAATCTTTGCCCAGACAAGATTGGTCAGCGACTCGCCCACCGCCATGCGCGCCCCGGCCCCGGCATCCACCAGCATCTTGATCGGCTGCTCGCCGATGGCGGTTGCCGCGCCGCTTCTGCTGAAATGGCTCTGGGCGATGACCGCCACATCGGCAACCGTCAACTGTAAAGGCCCGCAACACTGCTGCTGGGCAATGAGTCCGGTAACGCAGCGATCCACCTTATTGGTCAAAAAACGCTTGGAACCCACCGACACCAGCCGCAGCACCTTGTCGAGCGCGGCTTTCACCGTCAGATCAACGGGCAGGGTGAGCGGCGGCAAATTCGGCGTGCACCGGTTGTCAATAAAGGTCTTGCGGGGGATGTTGCCTAAAACCTCATTGAGCTCAAGATCAACCGGGGTGGTGCCGTCAAACTCGTCATAAACGACGAAACGCATATCGCCGGTCACCTCGCCCAGCACCTCGCAGTTGACCTTTTCCCGCTCGCAGATGGCCTGAAATTTTTCGATATTTGCCGCGCTGATGAGAAAACCGTTGCGCTCCTGGTACTCGGCCACATAGATTTCCAGCACCGACATGGTGGGATCGCCCACCTTGATCTTGCGGATACCGATCCGGCCGCCGGCCTTTTCCACCAGCTCTTTCAAGACATTGCCCGGTCCGCCCGCGCCCTGGTCGTGGATAACCTCGATGAGCGTTTTATCGCCCATCTCGTTGCAGGCCCGGATAACCCGGTTCATCTTCTGTTCCATCTCCGCGTCGCCGCGCTGCACGGCATTGAAATCAAGGTCCGCGACGTTGTCGCCCTGCAGCATGCTGGAAGCCGCGCCGCCGCCGAAGCCGACCCGATAGGCGGGCCCGCCCACCTGAACGATGTGCATGCCTTTTTTGGCCTCTTCTTTTTCCGTATGACGGCTGTCAATCTGGCCGATACCGCCGGTGAACATGATCGGCTTCAAAAAGCCCCAGCGCTCGCCGGTGGCAAGGCGCAGATCAAAGGAACGGGTAAATCCGCCGATCAGCGGCTCGCCGAATTTATTGCCGTAATCGCTGGCACCGTTACTGGCCTCGATTTCTATGTCAAGCGCGCCGGCCAGATTGGCCGGACACTCATATTTTTCCTCCCAGGGGAGTTCATAGCCGGGGATATGGAGATTTGCCACGCAGTAGGCGGCGGTGCCGGCCACGACAAAACCGCCCTTGCCGGTGCCCTGGACGTCGCGGATCCGTCCGCCGGTGCCGGTCTCCGCCCCGGGGAAAGGGGCCACGCCGGTGGGAAAGTTGTGGGTCTCGGCGGTAAAGAGAATGTGGTATGTGACATTCTGCATTGCCAGCGGCGAAGGCTCTCCGGGTGTTTGCGGGATAATGGTCTGGATATCGCGGCCGGTGATGCCGCTTGAGTTGTCCTTGAAGGCGATGATGCTGTTGGACGGATTGGCCTGGAAGGTGGCCTGGACGATGTCAAAAAGCGTTTCTTGCTGCTCCTGGCCGTCAATCACATGTTTGCCCCGGAAAAAGCCGTGGCGGGAATGTTCGCTGTTGGCGTTGTTGAGATCCATGATCTCGACAATGGTCGGGTTTCTGCCGTGCTTTTTGACAAAATAGTCATAATAGAAATTGCGATCCCAGTCATCCATGGAAATTCCGGGAATTTCGCTTAAGGCGTCCGGTCCCTTGCCGAGCAGATCCACATCGTAAACGGCCTCCGGGACAATACCGGTCTCAAAGGTGGAAAGAGGGGCAGGGTAGGGGCATTCGGTCATCCGGTCGTGGTGCGCTGCGATAAATGCTTTGATGTCAATGCCTTCGGCGACACGATACCGACGCGACCGTTCCACCCGGCTGACCGTGTCAAGCCCGGTGGCCCGGCAGATGGAAACCATATTGGAGGACCAGGCGGTGGCGAAATTAAGCCGCGGTCCCACCTCAGCCACCCGGTCACCCTGGAAATGAGGCGTTTCGCGTACCGTCTCCCCGATGAAACCGTCGGCCAGCAAGAGCTGCAACTGGGTCAGATCTTGGCCGGAAAGCGGCCCCGCGGATTCTATATTGAAGCAATACTCCATCCCGTCATTTATTTTCCGATACAGCCGGCAAACCGTCTTTCCCATCCTCACACCTGCATGTTTCAAGTCATCAAAAATTTAACCGGCGGCTTCATCCACGAAGCGCCGGAGTCTGTCTGGAATGATTATCAGCGTAACATAATTTTCACGTAACCGATACTCCCTTTGCCCCACGCCCATGAAAAAATTTCGCGTTTTTTTCCCTTTCATTTTCGGCAAAAAACCGCTTATTGTTCTTTAACGGAAAGAGAAACAGGAGCCTTTGCATCATCATTTTTCTTCCCCATCCGCTTCCCTGAAGGCAAAGATTATGGAATTTCTTCATTCGGCAACATTTATCAACAGTGCCTGGATCGGCAGCGCCTTTCTTTTCGGCTTCGGCTTCAAACGCCTCAACCTGCCGCCGATGCTCGGCTTTCTCATCTCCGGCTTTCTCATGAATTTTCTCGGGCTGACCGGCGGCACCCTGGCGCTCGACACCATCGCCGACCTGGGAATTATACTGCTGCTGTTCACCATCGGCCTCAAACTGGACCTGAAGGGTCTGACAAAACCGGAGATATGGGGCGGAGCAACCGTTCATGCCCTGCTGACGATATTTCTCATAACCGGGGTGATTTTCGCCGCGGGAACCCTCGGCATCGCCTGGTTGGCCGATCTCGATCTGGCCCGGGCCGCGCTCCTCGGCTTTGCCCTGAGCTTTTCCAGCACGGTTTTCGCCGTCAAGTTCCTGGAGGAAAAGGGGGAGCTGAACGCCCTGCACGGGCGGGCCGCCATCGGCATCCTCATCATGCAGGACCTGATGGCCGTCTTCTTTCTCACCATCTCCAAGGGAGAATTTCCCTCCCCCTGGGCCCTGGCCCTGCCGCTTTTTCTCCTCGCCATCCGTCCGCTTCTCATGTACATCATCGATCATATCGGCCATGGCGAGCTGCTGCCCCTGAGCGGCTTCTTCATTGCCCTTACCGTCGGCACCACCAGCTTTTCCCTGGTGGGACTGAAACCGGATCTCGGTGCATTGCTGCTCGGCATGCTGCTCGGCTCCCATTCCCGTTCCACCGAGCTGTCCGCCTCTCTTTACAGCTTCAAGGATCTCTTTCTTGTCGGCTTCTTTTTCCAGATCGGCCTGACCGGCATGCCGGGTATCGCACATGTCCTCATTGCCCTGGGTCTGCTGCCGGTGCTTGCGGTCAAATCGCTTTTTTACTTCTTCATTCTCACCCGCTTCCGCCTGCGGGCCAGGACCAGCCTGCTTGCGGCTTTCTCACTTGCCAATTACTCCGAATTCGGTCTGCTGGTTGCCGCCATCGGCCTGAAAAAGGGCTGGCTCGGACCCGAATGGGTGATCATCATCGCCCTGGCCCTGACTTTTTCCTTCCTGGCCGCCGCACCCTTGAACAGCAAGGCCAATGCCGTTTATGAACGATACGCCGCCCCGCTTCGCCGGTTTGAAACCAAAACCCGTCATGCCGGTGATGTCGAAATCAATCTTGGGCCGGCGGAGATTCTTCTTTTCGGCATGGGCGCCTTTGGTTCCATGGCCTATGACATCATCCGGGAACGCCAGGGCGACAAGATTCTGGCCGTGGATTACAACAAAAAAAAGGTTGAGGAACAGAAAGGGTTCGGCCGTCGGGTGATCTGGGGGGATGCCACTGATTATGATTTCTGGCGCAAAATCAATCCGGGCAAGATCAAACTGATCATGCTGGCCATGAACAAGCACCAGGCAAGCCTGCTGGCTTTAAAGGAGATCCGCTCGGCCGGTTTCCAGGGACCGGTGACCGCCACGTCCCGTTTTGAGGATGAAAAAATCGAACTGCTGGAGGCAGGCGCCATTGCCGCCTATAATATCTACGCCGAGGCAGGGGCCGGTTACGCGGACCATGTCTGCCAAAGCACCGGTCTGGTCTGCAAAACGGAGTTTGTCGTCTCTGCCGCGGAAATTCCGGTCATGACAAAGCCGTCCGGATAAAAAAACCGTTCAGGCGGTTCCACCAACAACCTGTTTCACCAGATAGAAATTGTAGGCGATGTAGACGCAGAGCAAAAGACCGCCTTCGAAACGATTGATCCGCCCCGGCCTTCTGAAAAATCCGTAACTGACGACAAAGAGTAAAAGGGTCAGACCGCCCATGACAACCATGTCCCGGGAAAGAACCTCGGGCGCCACCGTCATGGGATGAATCGCCCCGGCAATTCCCACCACGGCAAGGGTGTTGAAGAGATTGGAACCGATCACGTTGCCGAGAGCGATATCGTGCTCTCCCTTGCGGCAGGCAATCAGGGAAGCGGCCAGTTCCGGCAGTGAGGTGCCCAGCGCCACGATTGTCAAGCCGATGATCAGGTCGCTGATCCCGAAGCCGCGGGCGATCTCCACCGCACCCCAGACCAGGATGCGGGAGCTTGCGAGCAAAAGCAGCAGCCCGGACATCAGCAGGAAAAGGGCCTTGCCCCGAGACATGGGATGCGCGACCAGCTCCTGTTCGATTTCATCCCCCAAGGGATCCCGCCCCCGCAGCCCCTGGTGGATCGACCAGGACATCAGCCCCGCGAAAACAGCCAGCAGCATCCAGGCATCGGTTCGGCTCAACTCCGTGTCCCATAGCTGAAAAACAGCCAGCATGGAGACTCCGATCAACAGCGGCAGTTCTTTGTGCAGAACCTGGGAATGGACGCTGATGGGGCTGATCAGGGCGGTGAGGCCCAGAATCAAGGCAATGTTGGTAATGTTCGAACCATAGGCATTTCCCATCGCAATACCGGGATTCCCCTGCCAGGCAGAGATGGCGGAAACGACCATCTCGGGAGCCGAGGTGCCGAAGCCGACGATGACCATGCCGATCAACAGCGGCGGCATGCCGAAATGGCGGGCCGTGGAGGCGGCACCCTCGACAAACAGATCAGCGCTCCACACCAGCAGGGCCAGGCCGCAAACAACCGCCAGAAATGCCGGAACCATGAAATTTTCCTTCCTTTTCGCTTGCCGCCTTCGGCAAGTCAATCGTTACAAATTCCGCAGATAGCTCGTCCCATTCAACTGTCGCATCTGCGTCGTGATCCAGCGCCTTCTTTCCAGCACATACGGCGAAGGCTTGTTTGCCTTCAACACCATCGGATTGGGGAGAACCGCGGCCAGCAGGGCGGCATCACCTTCTTTCAGATTTGCCGGTTTTTTACGAAACACCTTTTCCGCCGCTGCATGGGCGCCATAAACCCCGTCGCCGAATTGGGCAATATTGACGTAGACCTCGAGAATTCTTTTCTTCGGCCACAGCAACTCAAGCAGCACGGTAAAATATGCCTCAAAGCCCTTGCGCAGGTAGCTGCGGCCCGGCCAGAGAAAAAGGTTCTTGGCCACCTGCTGGGTGATGGTGCTCGCCCCCCGCAACCGACGGCCCTTTTTGTTCGACTCCATTGCCTTGGCGATGGAGTCGAAATCAAAGCCGGAATGACGGACAAACTTCTGGTCTTCCGCGGCCACCACGGCAAGGGGCAGATACGGTGAAATATCGTCCCAGTCACACCATTGATAACGAATGGAACTCTTTCCTTCACCACTGAACAATCCGGCCACACGGCTTTGCATCATAAAGGCGCTGGTCGGCGGCGGCAGCCAGCGGAAAGCGAGAACCGTCGCGATTGAAAGAAATACGGCAAGAAAAAGGATACGTCCGAGAAAAAAAACGATCTTCCCCGCTCCGCGGCGACCATTTTTTTTCACACGTCTGTGTGATGAACTTTTCATGAAAACGGACACTCAGTGACGCTGCAACTCTTTTCCCACTTTCTGTTTTCGGGCAGTGCCTGAAAGAACCTTTATGTTGCGCTGCGTCTCCGTTTTTGGCTGAGCTTTTATTTTTTTGCTCTGCAACGGTTCAATGACCCGGACAGACGCGGCACCATTCGCCGCAACCGGAAGGGGAACAGGTTCGCCTGCCGGTTTAACCTCGACCGGTTGCAGGGTCGCAGCGGCTGGGGGGGGCGTCCCTTGCTGCGGAAAAAGTTCGGGATGCTCGGCGGCCACGAGGGGTTGCAGTCGCGGCAGCATCAAACGAAGAATGTTGACCGGCAAGGCACTGGTAAAAGAATAGCCGGCGGCATCGGCGCCGGGCACAAAGGCGGTGAGCGTGCCGTAAAACCTGTCGCCGATATAAAAAACAAACGTGGCCGAGCGGTTGACCACCCTGGAAGTTTTTCCCACCCCCTTTTTATACGTTACATAGCGGTGATCGCCGGTGCCGGTCTTGCCGCCGATGGGAATTTCGCTGCCGTCGGGCAGTACCAGGGCATGATTAATCCGGCCGGCCGTCCCGTTTTCAACGACATCGCGCAACACGACCCGCACCGCCCGCGCCACTTCAGCGGGCATGACCCGCTCTCCCTCCGCCTGCTTGCGCCGGACAATGGTTTCATAGGGCGTTGACCGGGCAAAATGCAAGGATTCAATCAGGGCGGAGGGCGGCCGCACCCCATCGTTGACCAGAATGGCCATCAGTTCCGCCAGGGCGGCCGGCCGATCCGCCGAGCTGCCGATTGAGGTGGCAAAGGAGGGAACCAGGGAGTTGAAAGGATAGCCAAGTCGTTTCCAGTCCTTATGGATCTCCAGAAAGGCCTCCACTTCAAGCAGACTGCGAATGCGCCGGTCCTGGGCGTTCTTCCTGCTGCTGCGCATCAGCCAGCTGTAAACCGCAAGCCGCTCTTTCCGGCTGTCGGCAACAATTTCCTCCCATCCGGCCTGGGGATGGGAAGACAGATAATTGGCCAGCCACAGCTCCAGCGGATGCACCTGGGCAATATAGCCCTGATCCGCCAGGGAAAATTTATCCGGCCCGAACTGATCATAATATTTTTTCAGGTTCTTGCCGCCCGGGTCATTGGCGTCGGAGAGATTGTCCGCCATGAAAGCGGTAAACTGCTCAAAGGTTGCTTCCGGCACAAGATAACGGTGGATGCCCGCCAGCCGGCGCGGGGTTGAACGGATGCCCGACACCAGAATTTCCAGGATCTGCTCTCGATTTTTTCCTTTGTATTTGTCATAAAAACGCCTCATGAAGACCTTGCTTTCCTGCTCGGCAAAGCGTTCAAGATATTGGCGGCGCAGAGGATTGTTCATATCTTCCAGGATGCGGCCGGTTGACCCCGGCACCTGCAGCACGTAATGACGAACAATATCCCGCATCATGCGGATGAAGACCAGATTCACCGAATTACGCATGGCCATGCGTACCGTCAGGATGTTTTCATCATCCTTATGGTTGAAATTCGAAAAGGTATGGTTGCCGCCCGCCGTATAGAAGACCTCCTTGGGGCTGGCCGAATACGGGCGTTCAAGCGCGGCATCGAGCATGGCCGCGAGGCCGCGGTCCTCGGCGGTCAACAGGTAATCCACCGCCCAGCGGGCAAGACGGTCATTGGGGCTGATCTGCAATTTGCCCAGCGCCTTGTCGTCCAGTCCGGCATACTGCTCATGCTGGCGGGCGATAATTTCCAGATAGGTAACCAGGGTGCGCAACTTCGCCGTTGACCCCAGATCAAGCTTGGTGCCGACATTGATATCAAAGGGTTGATCCAGGTTGTCCGCCTGCACCCGGGGCATGGAGCCGTAAGGTCCCAGTTCATAGAGGTTGAGGCTGTATATGACTTTGGCCGGATCACCCTTGGACAGCAAACGATCGGCCGTCAAACCGTTTTGACGCAAAAATTCCGGATCTTTCATTTGCAGCAGAAATTCGGTCACCGCCTTCTGGGCCTGTTCATTCAAGGTGGTGGACACGGTCAGATCGAGACGGTCCAGATCATAAAAACGGCTCATGCCGAGCATCTCGCCCAATTGCACCCGCACCATGCTGGAGGCCTTCCGGTTGATGAACGAGCCGGATTCAACGGTGGGGCGGTTTGTGTTAAACTGCAGCGCCACCTGCAAGGCCTCGTCCCGCAGCTTGTCGCTGATTATTTTCTCGCCGGCGAGCAGCCGCAGCAGGCCATTGGTCATCTTTTCAAGCTGTTCCGGTCCTTCCCGTAAAAAACCGGAGGGCCGGCGCTGGGCCACCATGAGACTGAGCGCATGCTTGAACATCCGCGCCTTTTCCGTCAGTCCCGGACCGGTTTCCTCGGCACGCAAGCCCTGGTTGAAGGTGTCGAAATCCACCCCGTACCAGGCCCACATGCCGTCGCCGATGCCGTTGACCTCGCCGACCCCTCCCGCGGCCGACAGCGGCACGGTATTGATATACTCATAGACGATGCGCCGCCGGGCGTTTTCGGTGTTTTCCCCGTCAATGTAGACCCGCAATGACGCTGAAGCCATCTGTTGCAGCTTGTCGAGCGGGGTGCGGGTCATGCCGTCGGGGGAATGCCGGTATTTTTCGATCTGGGTGGCCAGGGTGCTGCCCCCCGGCACATTATGGTCCGGCCGGAAAACCTGAACCACCTTATCCAGCACGGCCTTGGCCAGCCGGTCCCATTCAATGGCCGGGTTGCGGGTGGGATGCTTCATATTCATCAATTCCCGGTTCTCGACAAACAACAGACTGTCGACCAGCACCTTGGGAATGGCTGCGAAATCCGGATACACCCGTTCAGGAAAGGAAACGGAATAAAGGGGCTTGGCGCCAGCATCGAGGATGGTGAGGCCGCCCTTTACCTTTTCATGATAAGGCGGGAAAATGCCCCATTGGGTCACATCGTGCAGTTCGGGGGAAAAACGGGTCTGCCGCTCCACCGTATACCCCCGGCCGGTAAGGGACTTCAGGTGATCAGGAAGGCGGGTATAGCCCAGGCGGGTATCATAAATTCCATATTGCGGATAGGCAATGGACGAACTCGGCCCCTCTTCCAGCTGAAAGGTAAGTTTTTTGCCGAATTCAGCCAGATATTTCGCCTGATAGCGGGAGGTGGTGAACTCATTGGTCAAAAACAAAGTCAGAGTTCCAACTGCCGCTATAATGACAAGCAGCACGGCAAGAATAAATATGGTTTTGCCGATGGAGGGTTTCTTTATCCGATGATGAGGTGTTCCAAACACGTATTGTTATTCCCGATTGACGTTCCGATGATCCCACTGCCCTGCGTCCACGGAAGACGGAGCAGGAATTCACCACGTGATCGTCTCCGCCCGACGCCCTTCCGCACCGTGATGCTCACTGCAATGCTCCCACCTCGCGAACCGGACCGCATGACCGGGATAAGGAAAGAGAACTTATTGCCGGCAAAGTACTTTCAGCGGCAAACCGGTGGTTGAGCAGGAATTTGCACGTGGTTCTTCCGAGACAGGCACAACGGCAGGGGGAGCCGGAAAAAATCCCCGAAATAAATTGTTTGTTTGCGCAAAACATGCTCGTGTCCGTGAAAATCACTCATAAAAAATGCACGATTGTTTATACAACAACGTTATGATCTTGCATAGTTTTATGATGTTATTCCATTTTTTTCCAGGAAAAACAAAAACGCCGTTTCACCGCGCCGGCAAAAACCGGCACCTTTCCATGCACGACCCGCGCGCCTGTTCCGCCCGGCCGGCTCTGCCTGCTACGAAGATGTCTTGTTTTTGCAAGTGTTTGCCGCTAATGTGGCGAGGAAAGCCCTCATTTTCTCCATACACCAGGAATAACCATGCCCCGTCTTGTCCTTCTCCAGCCGCCCATCGAGGATTTTTACGATACCGATATCCGGCTGCAGCCCATCGGCCTCTGCTCACTGAAAAGCGCGGTGCTGCGGCATCATGCGGACCTGGAGGTCACGGTTCTCGACTTCCACAAGGGGCATGGCCGCGCCACCATCGCCCTGCCGCCGGAGCTCCGCCCCCTCAAGGCCTATTACGGCTCACCGGACGCCGGGCCTTTCCGTTCCTTCCATCAGTACTTTCGCTTCGGCGCGGATTATGACGCCATCGGCCGCATGGTCGCCGAACTTGCCCCCGACATCGTCGGCATCTCGTTTCTTTTTACCCCCTATTTCCGGGAAGGGCTGCGCACCGCCCAATCCATCCGCGCCTGCTCGAAAGCCGTCATCATTGCCGGCGGCTCCCATGTCTCGGCCGATCCGCTGTCGATTCTTTGCCATCCGGCCATCGATTTCGTCATCCGCGGCGAAGGAGAGCGGCCCCTGATTTCCTTTCTTCATGCCTGGAAAAGGGGAAGGGGGTTGGCGACGGTGCCGAATCTGGGCTGGAAGGACGGGGGGCAATACCGGCTGAATGATCTTGCGGAAAATTTTCCCCTGGACGAACTGCCGATGCCCGATATGAGCGATCTGCTCCCTGCCCGGTATCTTTATGAAGGAAAGCCCGTTGCCATGCTGCTCAGCACCCGGGGCTGCCCTCACCGCTGCGCCTTCTGCTCGGTGCACACCACCTTCGGCACCTACCGCAGGCGCTCCAACCAGGCCATTGTCCAGGAAATGCGGAGGCGCTGGGAGGACGGCTACCGGGTCTTTGATTTCGAGGATGACAACCTCACCTTTGACCGCGAGGCGATCCGCGACCTGTGCCGCGCCATCATCCGGGAGTTCCGGGAAAAAGAGGTGGAGCTCCTGGCCATGAACGGCGTCTCCTACCGTTGTCTTGACCGCGACACCCTTTCCCTGATGCGGCAAGCGGGATTCAGTCACCTCAACCTCGCCCTGGTCAGCGCAAGTTCCGAAGTGCTGGCCCGCGTCAGGCGGCCGCACCCGGTGGAGGATTTTCCCCGGGTCGTGGCCGATGCCTTTGCGCTTGGTTTTGCCGTCCTGGCCCATCAGATCCTGGGGCTGCCGGGGGAAAGCGTGGACAGCATGTGCGCCGGCCTTGCTTTTCTGGCCCGGCTGCCGGTGCTGATCGGCGTCAGCGTCTTTTATCTTACCCCCGGAGCACCGATTGCAACGGAATTTCCCCCCATGACCGAGACGGATTTCTTCCTGGCGCGTTCCTCCGCCATGGCCGTCACCTCGGCCCAATGCAGCCGCGACGCCCTCTACACCCTTTTTCTCAGCGCCAGGATTATCAATTTTCTCAAAGGGTTACGGCTGCCGGCGGAAACAACCACGCTGGCCCAGGTGCTGGCCATGACCCCGACCGATGAGCGGACCAGCCAGGGAATTGCCTTGCTCAACCGGCTGTTTGCCGAAGGAAAGCTTCATGCCGCAACCCGGCAGGGCTATGCGCTGCTGCCCCGCTTTGATTTCACCCTTTTCCTGCAATGCTGGGAAAGGATCGACGCCATATGCACCCAGCAAGGAAAATGGATTCGGGTGAGGGGATAAAGGCATAACCAAACAAAAGGGAAAATCGCATTGCCCCCCTTCACCCCGTGAAGATCGTGCTCACCAGATAAACGGTGTAGCCGATGTAACAGGCCAGCAGGGCCGCGCCCTCGAAACGGTTGATCCGGCCCGGCCCCCGCAGCCCATAGCCGATGACGAACAGGGAAAGGGTCAGCACGGCCATGACCATGATATCCCGGGAAAAAACCTCCGGCCCAACCGACATCGGATGAATCACGCCGGCGATCCCCACCACGGCCAGGGTGTTAAACAGATTGGAGCCCAGGATATTGCCCAGCGCGATATCGTGCTCGCCTTTGCGGGTGGCGATGATCGATGACGCCAGCTCCGGCAGGGAGGTGCCGACCGCGACGATGGTCAGGCCGATGATCAGGTCACTGACACCGAACCCATGGGCGATCTCCACCGCGCCCCAGACCAGGATGCGGGAGCTGACAATCAGCAGGGCCAGGCCGATGACAAGCCAGGTGACCGCCCGGCGAACCGGCATGGCATGAACCGCCAGTTCCTGCTCCATCTCGCTGCCCAACGCATCGGCCTTGCCCCGCTTGCCTTGCCGAATGGTCCAGGCCATCAAGCCGGCAAATACCCCAAGCAGCACCAGGGCATCGACACGGGTGATTTCTCCGTCCCAAAGCTGCCATGCGGCCAGGGCCGTAATGGCGGTGAGAATGGGCAGTTCCTTGCGCAATACCTGCGAATGGACGGCGATGGGGCTGATCAGCGCCGTCAGGCCGAGGATGAGGGCAATATTGGTGATATTCGAACCATAGGCATTCCCCAGGGCAATGCCGGGGTTTCCTTGTGAAGCAGCCAGTGCGGAAACCACCATTTCCGGCGCGGAGGTGCCGAATCCGACGATCACCATGCCGATCAAAAGCGACGGCATGCCGAAATGACGCGCGGTGGCGGCTGAGCCTTCGACAAAACGGTCGGCGCTCCAGACAAGCAGCGCCAGGCCGCAAACGATTGCGAGAAAAGGCATGACCATATCAATGCCCCCCTTCCATGCTGGGAACAGATGCCGGACTCTCCGGTTCGCTCCCCGAATCCGGCAAACGGCTGGCCAGCACCTTGTCGATCCGGTTGCCGTCAAGGTCAACCACCTCAAGCCGCCATCCCTCCCATTCGGCGACATCACTGGTGCGGGGCAGGCTGCCGATCAACCACATCATCATGCCGCTCAGGGTGTTATACCTGCCCTTGTGTTCCTCGGGCACGCCTTTCAAAGCGAGCCGATCCTTGAGCTCCGGAATGGGAATCAAACCGTCGAGCAGCCATGAGCCGTCTTCGCGCTGAACGGCCCACACATCCTCCGGGTGGCGCGGCTTGAACTCACCGGCCAGTGCTTCCAGGACATCCTGCAAGGTAATCAGGCCCAGAATTTCCCCATACTCGTCAACAACAAAGACCATTTGCACGCCGGATTCCCGGAAGTGCTCCAGCAGTTTCATTCCAGTCAGCGACTCGGGCACGTAGACGGCGGGCTGCAGATATTCCCGGATATCGGTGGCCTCTTCCTTAATGCGCTGCTTGAGCAATCTTTTGGCGGTGATAATGCCCAGCACGTCGTCCATGCCGCCCCGGCATACCGGAAAACGGGAGTGATCGGAGTTGATCAGGTTTTCCAGGCTGCTTTCAACAGGCTGTTCGATATCCATGAAGATAATTTCGCTGCGCGGCGTCATCAGGGAGGCTATCTGGCGGTCATCCAGCCGGAACACGTTACGCACCATCTCGTGTTCCTGTTTCTCGATCAAACCCGCCTGCGACCCTTCAGCCAGCATGGCGTGAATATCCTCTTCCGTCAGATTGGCGCTGCTCAGCTCCTTTTTGCCCATAAACCGCAAAATGCCGTCGGTCGAGACGGAAAGCAACCAGACAAAGGGGCGCGACAGTTTTGCCAGGGTCGCCACCGGACGCGCCATGACCCGCGCGATCCCCTCGGCATTGAATTGCGCAATCCGCTTGGGAACCAGCTCACCGACGACTATGGAGAAATAGGTAATGCCCACCACCACGATGGTGGTTGCGCCCATGGCGCTTGCCTTTTCCTCCAGGCCCAGACCACGCAGTATTTCGGCAAGCGGGCCGGCCAGCGCGGCCTCGCCCACGATACCGTTCAGGATGCCGATGGCGGTGATGCCGATTTGCACCGTGGAAAGGAATTGCGTCGGTGCCTCCCCGAGGCGCATCGCGATAGCAGCGGATTTGTCTCCATCCTCGGCCAGTCGCTGAAGCCGGCTTTTGCGCGCGGTCACCAGGGCGATTTCCGACATGGCGAATACACCGTTGAGCAATATCAGTCCGAAGAGTATGGCAATATCCATATCCATATAAAGCTTACCCCCTTGGCGTCAGGCAGGTGCGCATCTCACCAATGCCGACTCATAAAAATCACAAAAAAATTCAAAGAAAGGACCGGGCGGCTCATTTCGATGCGAATGAATTTGCGGAAAAATTAACCGTCACAAGAAGATCCGAATCAGGACATCATAACATAATTTTCAGTCGAATTGCTGCAATTGCGCGGCGAAAAATTGACGTCGTTTTCTCAAGGATGCGATTGCGCTAATTTTTTAAGATCGCCCCGGCCTGGTATTCGATTCGATTTCCGCCATTTTCTTTCGCTTGATAAAAAAGCATGTCTGTTTTTTCCAATATTGCTTCTTTTTTTAATTTTTGGGAAAGATACATCGCGGAAACGCCGATACTCACCGTGACACCGGCCGAGGTGGGCGATTTTATATCGGGCAAACTTAACCGAACTGATTTTGTTTATCAATTCATCGAATTGAGGCAACAGTGTTTCAATGGTAACGGCCGTTTCGAAAATATACAGACCGCCCCGATCACATCACACCGAGAATCCACCCTTCGACCCGGGCGACATGGTATTCGCCGGGCAGCATGTCGGGCTTGAGGAATTTATCGAGGCTGCCATCCGTATCCACCTGCCGCAGCCAGGCAGCAGCAACGTAAGCATCATGCTGGTCGGGGGTGCGGCCCTCCCGCGGAGTGCTCTTGCTCCACAGCGACGGGTAGATCTCGACCAGCGCGGATTTTCCGGAAGGGATCTTCCAGCCGTCAAAAGGCCAGAAGTGGACCCGGTCCCCAAGCTGATTGCGCAAATACCTCAGCCAGGGCAGTCCGGCGTGGGTTGATTTGGCCACCGAGCCGGGCACGTCGAAGTGAAAGACCGACTTGGCCCCGGCCCGCTCCTCGGTGATGCGTCGCCAGCGGGGGCTGCCGGAACGGGCCTCGCCGTTGCCCCGCAGACCGTCGCGGACAAAGTCGACATAGGTGTTTGGCTGATCGGTCGGCCAATGTTTCTGGAAATCATCGAGGAAGGTCGGCCAGTCCGGTTCCAGCCAATGGACCTCGAAATACCGCAGGGGAAAGGAAAAGCCGTGGTCGATACCAACGATGGTCGGCACTTCCCCGGATAACTGCTGCGCCAGCCATTGCGCCAGACCGCGCCGGGTCCAGTATTTTCGCGGACTGGGCGGCGGTTCTATTTCAACCGGCAAAGAATCACTGCCGGCCTCAAAAACCCGAAGCCCCTTCAAACTGGAATCCGGGGTTTCCGCGCCGGAGTAGTCGATGCCGATATAACGTTGGAAGGCAGGATACATCATAAACTCTCTTTCAGAAATTTACTTGATCGGTTACTTGGTCGCTGCGCCAGTCATGTCGCAAGCCGTGTTGTTGGTTTGTCGCAAGTTCCCCCCCCTCAAGTCAGCCCCCAAGCGGGCCGTCTTATTCTTTCTCGGGTTTTTCCTCTCCGGCGGATTCGATCTGCTTCACTATCCGGTCGAAGTCGCTTTCAAACAGCCGATCCTGCACGATACGGTACTTCTCGAACTCGCTTTCGGCATGGGCCTTCGCGATATCCGCGCTTACCTTGCCACTGTGCTGCAGAATGTCACGCTCGGTGAACTCCAGGAAGGCGTCCAACCGCTTGGCCCAGTCCTCCATGGTCATGGGGATTTTGCGCAGTGCGCGTTCCTCGGCAAGATCAAGATAGGCATTCACAATCCGCCCCAGAGCTTCCAGCTCCTCCTTGGCCAGATAGTTTTTGGCCACCGCAACATCGGTTTTCAAAATCTTGCCGTCAGGGGCCTTTTCCCAGGTGGTCAGCCCCATGTTTGCCTTGGTGCTGTCGGCCCGCTGCAGAATCAACTCAGCAGCGGTATGGCCATGGATGGCAAAATGCAGCTTGTTCCGCACCTTGGCGAAAAACGCCTTGGTGGTCGGCGCGTCCCGATTGTAATCGACGCTGGTGGCATAGATGTCGGTGATCTTCTGGTAAAAGCGCCGCTCCGAGAGGCGGATCTCGCGGATCTCTTCCAACAGGCGCTCGAAATAATCCTCACCCAGAAACGCGCCGTTTTCCATGCGCTTTTTGTCCAGCACATAGCCCTTGATGGCAAACTCGCGCAAAACCTGTGTGGCCCACTGGCGGAACTGGGTAGCCCGCACCGAATTGACCCGGTAGCCAACGGAGATGATCATGTCCAGATTGTAATATTCCAGCTCCCTCTGAACCTGCCGCTTCCCCTCTTGGCGAACTGTCAAATATTTTTTGACAGTTGCCTCTGGGTTCAGCTCTCCCTCTTCAAAAATGCTTCGAATATGATGGCTGATGTTTTGCTTAGAGGATTGAAAAAGCTTTGCCATCAACTGCTGGGTCAGCCAGATGGTCTCATCTTCATAGCGAGCCTCAATGCTTTGTTCACCCGTCTGACCGGTGAAGATCAGGAATTCAGCGGTGGAGTTGCGAATCAGTTTTTTGTCGCGGTCGGTCATGGCATGTTCCCCCTCATTCCACGTCCAGATAATCAAAGCGGCCGAGCCGCAACAGATTTTCCCGGGCACGTTCAGCATTTTCGCGAACCTGAGGGTCTTCAGCAGTCAGGCCAGCTTTCAAGATAGGCTTGGCCTCATCGGCTGAGACGTATGGCAGCTTCCTACAGCAAGAAGCCTCACGCGAAGGCGCGAAGACGCGAAGGGAAGTCCATCCCGTCGTTCCCGCGCACAAAGGGTCTCTCCCCGCGAAGGCGGGGAAGGGAACCCAGTGGTTTTGATTCTGGATGCCCGCCTGCGCGGGCATGACGGATGACAGAATGCGTTTCATTGGCTATACCTCCGCCATCACAGCACCCAGCAGCAGCCGTGTATCCCTTGGCTCCTGGTTGATGGCATCGATCAGCCTGAGCAGATAGCCGGGCCGGTATTCAGTCGCACCATTGGCCGAAATGTGAAGGCCCCGGACAAAATCCTCGTAGCTGTAGGCCGGATGCAATTGCAGGCGGTGGATGTTCGATTTGAGGGCTTTTTCAATGGCGGATTGCGACTGAAAATAGCGAGCGGGACCCATGGTGACCAGGGCCGATGAACGAATAATTCTCTCCGCCAGGCGCTTGGCGCGATAGGTTTTCCCGGTGCCCGGCGGGCCATACAACACAACCTGCTTCTTATGTTGAATGATTTCCAGTGGCGCACCATCCGCCAGACCGCCTTCGCTGCTGTCATACCAGGCAGCTTCCAGCGGCGGCCAATAGAAATCCAGTGTCTTTTTCGGCATCAGGGCTTGGAGCCCTTGGCGAATGGCCAGCAGCTGACGGTCTTCGTCCTCGTGTCCATCCTGCACGAGACCGGTAAAAGCCGCGATGACACGACGCTTGTGATTGCCGCTGGCGATGCGCTCGAAGAAGTCGGGGAACAACAGATGGAGCAGCATGTGGCGGAGCTGCTTCGATTCGGCGTCCTCGGTGGCGTCGACAAGTTCCTGAAATTTCCACGGATCGTTCGCTGCCGTTTGTTGCTGTTCGGAGGACAGTGCTTTCCATCCCTTGGCGAATTCAATCAGAAAGGCGATCTCAAAGGGGCGGCGCGTATTGTAGCCGTGCCCCCCACTGCCGATCCCGTGTTCGAAGGCCTGTGAGAGCAGATGGGTTTCCCGCAGGTTGTCACCTCGGCGGCGAGCCGGATAACCTCTGTACCCGCCGGTTGGATTTGGTCCCTGAACTTGTCGATAAAGGAGCGGTCCCCCTCATCCGGCGTGGCGACAAACGCCTTGTGGATGCTATCCAACAGCTCGGGTCGCCAAAGGTTGGCCTGTTCGAAAAGCAGAGAGCCATTGCGCAGAAGGCAGTTGTTTCGGAATGCATCCGCCGCCTCGTAAATTCTGGAAGTGTCGTGTTCGGAATAACGCGCCATAGGGTCTCCTGTTGTTGAATATCAGTCCATCATCCTGTCGCGAGTTTGTGCGGCCTCCATCCCTGGAGGCCGTCCCTTCGGGACCAGCCTTTCGGCTGTCCAAATTTGCTCCAGGCAAATTTGTCGCAAGTTATCCATCGCCATTCTGCGCCAGCCACTGGCGGCCCTTGTCGGTCAGGCGGTATTTCTGCAAGCGGCTGTTGGGCTTGTCGGGGATGGTCATCTCGATCAGGCCGTCGGTCAGGGCCGGTTTCAGGTAGCGCTCACGGAATGATTTGCGGTCCGAAAGCCCCAGGGCGGCTTGCAGCGCCTCGCGGCCCATCTCGCCCTGGATCGCGGCCAGCAGCTCGCCGACTTGGGGGGTGACTTGAGGGCTGACTTGGGGGGCGGTGGTGGTCACCGTATCCAAAATCATCCGCAGCATAAAGGCGATGAACGGGGCGGAATCGGTCTTTTGGTTACTCTCCTGCAGGGCCTGGTAATACTCGGCTTGGTGCTCGAAGATCAGGCTTTCCACCGGGATGTCGGCAAACAGGGGATTCCAGCGGGCCAGAATCAGGCTCTGCCACAGCCGCCCCATACGGCCGTTGCCGTCGGCGAAGGGGTGGATGAACTCGAACTCGTAGTGAAAGACCGAACTGGCGATGAGCGGGTGGGCATCGGTGGCGGCCAGCCAGCAGAACAGGTCACTCATCAGATGCGGCACCCGGTCGGCGGGCGGGGCCATGTGGATCACCTGCTGGCCCGCCATTACCCCCACACCGCCGTGCCGATACAGCCCTACCTCATCGATCAGGCCTGACATCAGAACCCGGTGCGCCTCCAGCAGGTCCTTTTCGAACTCTGGCTTCCAGCTGTCGAATCGGTCATAGGCGGCCAGGGCGTTTTTCACCTCCTGCACCTCGCGGGGCGGGGCGATGACCCGCTTGCCCTCCAGGATCGCGGTGATTTGCGCCTCGCTCAGGGTGTTGCCCTCGATGGCCAGCGAGCCGTGGATGGTGCGGATGCGATTGATGCGCCGTAGCCGCAAGGCTCTCGCCTGATCGGTGAGCACGGTCAACCGCCCGATGGCCTCGCTGATCGCGGCGACCCGGTTCAGGATCTCGGGGGTGATGGTGTAGGGTGGCTGATATTTCATATCGTCCTTCGCTACTCTCTACGACGCCATGCTGGTGTAGTAGGGTGACGGCACCGTTGGGTACGCCCGGAAGACATGCACGAAAACCGCCTCTGTCTTGTCCCGCACGTCCTCCTCCGAATAGGTTTCCGGCAACCCGGTTTGCTCGCTCCAGAGATAATCCTGAATCGTCAGTCGGACCGCGTCCCGGGTGGATTCCTTGTCGCGCCAGTGATTGATTCGCAGTTTTTCCGCCTTGAGGGTTTCGAGCAGGTCAACGGCCACGGCCTTGATGCGTTTGATGTCACCGGACGTCAGGTTTGGCTTTCTCAGCAGGTCGAATACGGCGAGACTTTCCTCATCGAGCCCTTCCCGCACGGCGCGGCTCTCCTCATCGCCCATCTCATCCATGATCTGCAGAAGCGCTTCAAAAGTCTTCTCGATGGTCACCCGATCCTTCTCACGGTTGTACTCGGCGACGATCTCCTCGTAATGCCTTTGGAAATCGGTCCGCAAGGGATTCTGCCGGAGCAGACGCTGCAGGCGTTGTTCAATGGCGGTTTTCAGGTTCTGCACGGTGGTGCGCTTGGCCGGGCTGCGCTCAAACTCCCGGCGCAACCGGTCGAAATCGATCTTGCTGATGTCGTATGTGCCGGTGACGCTCTCGGGACCGCTGTCCCTGGTCCCAATTGCCTCATCCACAACCTGATGTAGTTGACGGATGATGTCGGTGATATCCGCCTGCTCACGGTCCTGCTGCAAGCTTTTGTAGACGATGTTGATCGCGTCGAAGTCGCCCCGGCAAGCATTGACGCCTTCGATGGTGATGCAGGCCTTGAACTTCGAGAACACCGCCCGGCACATCACTTCAAAGCGTTTTCTCGTCTCGTCGTTTTCGTTCGCCGCCTCCTTGGCCGCAAGAATCGCCGCATTTCGGACAAATCCGGTCTGCCCGATAATCCCATCCAACGACGCGCTCCGCTCGTCGAGAAAGGACCGGACAAAGGCAATCGCTTCACGAAGATCGGCCAGCAGTTCCTCTTCGGGCTTGGCCGGTTCGGTTTCGCCGCCGTTGCCTCCGCGCCCGTCATCGCCAGTTCCGGCAAAGGTCGCCAGCGCCTTGCGCAGGTTTTTCAGGATGCCGCAGTAATCGACGATCATCCCGTTGTTCTTGCCCTCGTTGATCCGGTTCGCCCGGGCAATTGCCTGCATCAGCGTGTGCGCCTTGAGCGGCTTGTCCAGGTACAAAGTCGAGAGGCAGGGAACGTCAAAACCGGTCAGCCACATAGCGCAGACGATGGCAACGCGAAACGGGTGCTCCTCGGCCTTGAACGCATCGTCCAGCGACAGCCGCTGCATGTTCTGGAACTGCGGCTGTTTCCGCATGGCCTCCGGCAGGTCGATGCCTTCCTTGATCAGGCGGCGGTGCGGGGTGATGTCCAGCTCCCACTTGCGGAACTTCTCGACCTCGCCCTGTTCCTCGCTGACCACAACCGCCATCTGCGTCTGGCGCATCCACTCGATCTGACGTCGAAGGTACTGTTCGTTCTGCTCATCCGTGGCCTGGGGCAACTGCGCTTCCAACTCGCCGATTCTCTCGTTCCAATAGAATCCGACCAGCTTGTGCATGCGGACGCAGGTGATCTTGTCGATGCAGATCAGCATCGCCTTGCCTGTTTCCCAACCCAAAGAGTAGTGCTGCACAAAATCGCGGGCCACCTGGTCGAGGCGTTTCCCGGCCGTGATGATGTGATAATCGCGCTTGAGCTCCTGCTCCAGGCGCTGCTCCACATCGATATTGCCCGTCTCCAGTTCCTCCAGTTTCTCGGCGATCCGCTCGTTCAGATCGCCGACCGCCACGCCGAGCTTGTCGCCACGCGCATCGTAATAGAGCGGCACCGTGGCCTTGTCCTCAACGGCCCGCTGGAAATCGTAGGTGGAGACGTAATCGCCGAACACCCGCCGGGTGATCTCGTCGTCCTTGAAGAGCGGCGTGCCGGTGAAGCCGATATAGCTGGCGTTGGGCAAAGCGTTGCGCATGTTGAGCGCCAGGGTGCCGTACTGGGTGCGGTGGGCCTCGTCGGTGATGACGATGAGGTCGTCACGCCGGGAGTAGGCCTCGCCTTCGATCACGGTCTGATTGAATTTCTGGATCAGCGAAAAGACATGCGACTTGTGCTGGGCCAGCAGCTGGGCGAGATGCTCGCCGCTCGCAGCCCGGCACGGGTCGCGGTCGTTGTCCACCACGCCGCATCCGGCAAAGGTCTTGTAGATCTGGGTGTCCAGGTCGTCGCGGTCGGTGAGGATCAGAAAGGTGAAGTTGCCGCCCAGCTTGCGATGCACCTTGCGGGTGAAGAGCACCATGGAATAGCTCTTGCCCGAACCCTGGGTATGCCAGAACACCCCCAGCTTGCCGCTCCTGAGCTTGCGGTCGCGGACCGCCTCGATGGCCCGGTTGACCCCCAGATACTGATGGTTGCGGGCCAGGATTTTTCGAGGGTTCCCGGCCGAGTCGTCGAAAACGATGAAGTTCTCCACCAGGTCCAGGAAATTGGCTTTCGCGCACACCCCCTTGAGCAGCGTCTCCATGGCCACCACACCCGGCTGATTCTCAGCTAGCCGTTTCCACTCGTGGAAATGCTCGAACCGGCTGGTGAGCGAGCCGAGTTTGGCATCCACCCCGTTGGCCAGCACCACCATGGCATTGTGATGAAACAGATGCGGGACGGTGTCCTTGTAATCCAGAAAGTTCTGCTCGTAGGCGGCGCGGATATCCTTGCTGACGTTCTTCAACTCCATGAACAGCAGCGGCAGGCCGTTGACGAAGCCAATAATGTCCGCCCGGCGGCGGTAGAGATCACCGCGCACCCACAGCTCCCGCACGCAGAGAAAATGGTTGTTCTCGAGAACATCAAAGTCGAACACCCGCAGCCGCCGGCGCACCCGCTCGCCCTTGGCATTGCGAAAGGTGACCTGCACCCCGTCCTTGATCAGTTCATACTTCTCGCGATTGGTGGCGGCCATGGTCTGCGTGGCGGAGACCGTCACAATCTGGCGGACGGCATCGTCATAGGCCGTGGCGGGCAGACCGGGATTCAGTTCCTCGATCTTGGCCCGCAGGGTGCGGGTCAACACCACCTCGCGGTCCGATTCCCGGCCCAGCAGGCTGTCCGGCCCGAAATCCTCGTTGTTGTAGGCGACCACCGACACCCAGCCGAGTTCCTGCTCCAGATACTCGGCGGTGGTCTGCTGGACGAGAGTGTCTTCGGTGTAGGGGGCGGGAGTCATTCAGTTGCCTCCCTTTTTTCGAGGCGGCTTCAGCTTCTTGATGTCCTCTTCCAGCTCCTTGAGGCTCTCTTCATGCTGGATACGCCGCTGCGATTCCCGGAACTTGTCATACTCCAGGGCGGCTTTTTCC